>ERZ1292629.1172-Hain-H43-01um-R1-1172-length-26704-cov-7_pt1 | contig 26704 bp, 38 predicted proteins | sample MGYA00564399_ERZ1292629 | MGnify/ENA primary metagenome ERZ1292629 (study PRJEB36523, sample SAMEA6512636) | groundwater metagenome | collected 2019-01-08 | study: AquaDiva: Metagenomics assemblies of 32 groundwater samples
CCTCTCACGGCTCTCCGGCCGGTCGTCTGTTCCCGTCCCCAGGCCGGCGCGCCCCCCTCGCGCGCGCGTAGAAACTACCTCCCGCTCCTATCCTGGCCTCCCCTTCGTCTTAGCCTCGCGCTGCTTCTGAGAGTACGCTTCCTCCTGCCCCTGCATCCACCGCTCGAGCTCTGACCCCCGAATGTAGAGCCGTCGCCTTCGGTAGGCGTGCCCGACCCACGGATACTTGGGCCAGGTTGTCACCATGTAGGACTTGATTTCACCGCGCTTGGTCTTGTCCCGCAGCGTCTCCACCGGAAGGTCAAGCAGGCACGCCGCCTCGGCCAACGTGAACGCCCGCAGCGCCGCCCCGATTGCCTTCCGTCCCTGCGCCAGTGTCTTCTTGTCTAGAGGTGCCTTCGGTGTCATCGAGGCATGAGGTAAGGGCAAGGGGGCTGGATGCGTGCGGCGCGGGAAGGCCAGGAAAGAGTGCTTGACTCTGCCACGGGGTGGAGCGTAGCGTATCGGGCCGTGGGGGTCAAGTCGGGGATGAAGGCGGCGGATCAGGTGCGGCGGCGGCCGAACGCGCAGCGTAAGCCCACCCTGCGGCGCTACGGCCTCGACCTGACCGTGTGCTGGGCCAAGGCCAAGCGTCGGATGCTCGAGGCGTCGGGGATCTCACCCGACCAGGCGAAGACGGAGCGGGAGCCCGTGGCGCGGGCGCGGCGCCTGGCGGAGCTCGCGGCGCCGGCGGATATGCGGTTGTCGCTGGCGCTCGGCCTCGGCGCCACGGCGGCCGACCTCGAGGCGGACAAGGCCGGCGCGCGGCTGATGCTCGAGGCGGCCCACAAGCGTCTGGGTATCGTCGGCCTCCGCACCGGAGAGGGCCTCGAGGAGGGCATGTCGGACCGGATGACCCGGTTCCTCGCCGTCTGGATGGAGGCGGCGCCCTCGAGCGCGCCCCGGGCGCCCGCCGCGCCCCGCGCCCTCGACCCCGCGCCGGGGATCGAAACCGGCCCCAACCCGGCCGCGGACGATTCGCTAATGGGTTGCCCTTCACCGTGAACGCGAAAAAATTCTGAAAGGGAGGCAAAAATGGGCCTACAGGTCCTCACGATGCGAATGTATTGTGCCAACGACTCCGCCGATGTTGTCGCGAAAGCGGCACTTGAAAAGGCCCGTGAGGTTGGCGTCTCTGTCGAGTTTGTCGAAGTCAACCACGTCGATAATCAAAACACGGTCTACAAGCTGTAAACGCCCGTGGCCGCCTGCTGCGCGACCGAATGTCTGACGCCGGTGGCGCCGGGGCACGTGATGTGCGGGGAGCACTGGGCCGAGGTGCCGTTGGAACAAAAAAAAGAAATCTACCACCAGCGCGCGCGGCAGGCGCAGGGCTGGCCCGACGCGAAGGACCTGCTCCAGGCGGCGATTGACGCCGCGACAGAGAGCGTGCAGTGACCCCACGCCACGAGGACGCCGGAGGACCCCACCCCATGACGACGCTTGAGGATGTGCGCGCGATTCTCACCGATCAGCGACAGGGCTTTCCGCAGATTTTCGACGCGCTGCTGGACTACGCGCAGCACCTGGAAGACCGCATCGCCCAGCTGGAACGCGACCGTCGCCCCTGGCACACCATCCCCGAAATGTCCGCGCCCCAGAGTCCGCCATCCGCCGCGACGCTCAACCTCCCCCTCGCGCCCGTCGAAGGCGGAGGTCCCGCGCCCGCCCCCGAGGCCCCGTGACGCGCGTGCTGCTCGTGGCGCTGCTGCTCCTCCCCGTCGGCGCCCTGGCCGCCGAGCGCCCGCCGACGCGCGGCCAGCAGCTGTTCCAGCAAATGCAGGAGCAAGCCGAGGAGTCGGCGCGCTGGCAGCGGGAGCAGGGGCGCCAGCAGGAAGCCGACCGGCTCCAGCAGTTCCGGGACTTCGAGCGCGAGCGACGTGAGGACCGGCGATTCCGGCAACTCCGAGACGCGATCGAGGAGGGCACCCGCCGATGAGCGACCTGATCGAAGCGACGACGGGCCAGCGGCTGGCGACCTCCGCCCTCCGCGCCTACGGGCGGTGGGACGAGGGCAAGTACGAGTTCGGCACCGCCCCCACCGGCCAGGCGATCGCGGTCAAGCGGTTCACCTGGGTCCAGGCCGCCGTGACGACCCACGGGGCCTTTCCGCTGGAGCTCTCCTACTTTGCGACGGCGGCCGCCGACCCCCATAAGTTGGACGACCTCGTGTACTTGGCCGCGCTGGAACGGCAGGCCCTCGACGTCCTGGAGACGATGGTGATGCTCGCGTTGCAGGGCACGGCCTACGTCGCGCTCCCGCATCCCGTGGTCGAGGTGCAGAAGGACACGGTCCAGGTGGTGGGCGAGTGGATCCGCCAGGGCGGGTATCCCGAGGACTGGGCGCTGCGGGTGCAGCAGGTGATCGGCGCCGCGTTCGGACGCTTAAAGGTCTGGAAGGACCGCCTGGTCGAGATGCAGGCGCGGCTGGATCCCGAGCATCAGCAGTGGGGGCTGGCCGTGCCGATCCAGCCGATCGACCCGCGGGAGCCCGCGCCATGACGACCCTCGGGGTGCTCCTGGGGATCGCGCTCGGCGTGGCGGCGCTGGCCGGACTCCTCCTGGCGATCGCCGTCCTCGTCCGCGCCGTGGCGACCCTGCTCCCGCCGGCGGGGCAGCTCCTGATCGAGGTGCAACAACTCCGCGAGTGGCAGGCGCGCACGGTCGAGCAAAAAGCCAGCCGACAGATGGCGGGGTCGGCGAAGGCGCCCGTGGACCGGGGGCGGTCGACCGGCATCGCGCCTGAACCCGTCTTCGAGGCGCCGACCCCAGAACCCCAGCGTCCGAGGGAAGACCTCGGCCCAACGAGTGCCAGCATCCCGGTGATGCCGGTGGGTGATCTCGACCGCTGGGAGGCGATGTCCCTCGTGGAGGAACCCCCGAGCGCGCGGCCGATCGCCGCGGAGTCGAAAGTCTCGGCGCGGCCGCCGGGGCCGCCGATCGAAGGGGAAGACGACTATGGCCGTCGCACGGCGTGAGCCGTGGTCATTGGGGAGGGCCAGCGGTGACGAGACGACAAGGACGGGATCCCGGCACCCGCGGGGACGTCCGTGAGGGCGCCGTGCGAGTGATCCTCGCGCGAGACGAGCGGCCATGACCCGCGCCGGACGCGGCGCACCGTCTACTGGCCCATGAAATTCGTGGATCGTCTCGGCGAGGTCGTCTTCGGGGCCAAGGCCCCGTGGATCGGGCCCATCCAGTTTTTTCGCCACTCTGTCGTCGGCCCGACGATCCGCGTGATGACGAGCAGCGCGGTCTGCGACAGCTGCGGCGGCCCGCTGCGTCCCACGGGAGGCGTCGTCAAATTTTGCTCCTCGCCGTGTCGCCACGCGCGTCACCAGACGGCGAAGGTGAGGCTCCATCCATGGGCCGTCAAAAAACTCCCCTGACGGAAGACGACCTCCGCCAGTCGATCCACGCCGACTTCGAGCGCGCGGCGGCGACCTTGTATTACATCGAGGCGCGCGACGGGTCCGGCCTCCAGTTGACCCACCTCTGGCCCGACCAGCTTGAACTCACGCGGACGCTTGAATCCCAGCGGGCCGCGGGCCAGCCCATGCGCGGGCTCGTGGTCAAGACGCGGCGCGCGGGCACGTCCACCGCGGCGGCCGAGTGGACCTTCCACCATAGTTACTGGCGCTCGCGGCAGAAAGCTCTCCTCGTGGCCCACCACGATTCCACGACCTCGGTGCTCTACGACCTCTACCGGACGCTCTACACGGAACTGCCCCCCGAACTCCAGCTCCCGCTCCAGAAGTTGAACCGCAAGGAGATCGCCACCGTCCCGCCCCACGCCTCGTCGATCGTTGCCCAGACGGCCGGCTACCTGGACATCGGGCGCGGCCCGACCATCCACCATGCCCATCTCTCGGAGGTCGACTTCTGGCCCGACCCGGAAGTGGCGCTCGACGGCATCTTGAACTCCGTCCACCTGGGCGCGGACACGACCATCATCGTGGAGTCGACGGCCAACGGCGCCGACGGGTGGCTCCATCACTTCTGGCGCGAGACCAAGCGCGGCAAGACCATGTTCGCGCCGATCTTCATGGCCTGGTTCCGGGTGCCGGAGCATCGGGTGAAGCCCTGGTCCGACTTCGAGCTGACGGCCGAGGAGCAGACGTGGCAGGCCCAGTACGGCCTGACGCGCGACCAGCTCGCGTGGTATCGCCTGAAGATGAACGAGGCGATCGCGAAGGAACCCTGGGGCGGCGAGCGCAAGATGCGCCAGGAGCACCCCTTCACCGACGAGGAGGCGTTCCAGTCCTCCGGGTACTGTGTCTTCCCCGACATTGTCCTGAAACGCCTCAAGGCCGGGTGTCGAGCGCCGACGGTCGTGCGGCGGCTGGAGCATCTCCCGCAGCCGGGCGCGATCCGGGAAGTCCCCGCGGACTACGACCCCCGGCTGCCGCAGCTCACGGTGTGGACGCCGCCCGAGGAGGGGCGCTTCTATTCCCTCGGGGTGGACATCTCCGACGGCGTCGGGCAGACAGAGTCCGTCGTGTCGGTCTGTGCCTACCCCGGCTACGAGCAGGTCGCCGAGTGGGGATCCTCGCGGAGCTCCGTCGAGGAGACGACCTATGTCGCGCGGTATCTCGCGGAGAAGTACGGGGGGCACAACTGTCTCCTGATCCCGGAAGTCAACCGGAACGGCAACCTGATCCTCTACCTGCTCTACCAGCTCACCGGCAACTACGGGATCTTCCGCTGGCGCTATCTCGACCGACCCGGCATGGAGATGAACGACAACCCCAAGCTCGGCTGGGAGACGAACGAGAACACGAAGAAAGCGCTGGTCCAGGTCGCCAACATGGTCTTCCTCCGCGGCCAGGGCGAGATCCGCTCGGAGGTGCTCCACGAGCAGATGCAGCGGTGCTTGGACGTGCTGCCGGGGAAACGCTGGCGCGCGGCCGGCGGCAAGAGCGACCGCGTGATCGCGTGGCTCGTGGCGATGATCGGGGCGTACCTCGACTTCGAGGGTGGCACCGTCAACGCGATGGTGTCCGACCGTCGCCGGCACGTGGCCAGCGAGGAGATCCCCGGCTGGCGGGAACCGAGCCGGTACGACACGGGCGTCGAGGAGGTGTACGGCGGGCGCGTCGTGCCCGTCGGCAGTGCCTTCCGCCGCGAGGATCAGGACGAGCGATGAACCCGACCGTCCTCTGCGTCTGCGGGCAGGTTCACATCGTGCAGATGGTTCTCCAGGGCATCCCGCTCGTCGTCTGCCCGCTGGCTCCGCCCGGTCAATGGTTCCTCATGTGCAGCGATCGCCTGCCACCCGCTGAGATCAAGATTCCACGACCCGAGGCGGTGTGGTGATGTGCGACTGGATTTACAGCAAGAAGCAAATTGGCGACACCCCAGTCGTACAGGTTCTTCAATGTGGACGCCAGGAGCCGACCGTCGAATTTCCGAACGGTGGCCGCTACTGCCCGGCCCATATCGCGGAACTCCGCCGCTGGTTTGAAGAGCATCCCGATGCCTGACGCCCCCTACCTCTGGCTCGGTCGCCCCGGGCAGGAAACCCTCCAGCGCGGGGTCGCGCGCGAGATGGCCGAGCAGAGTGCCGACGCCAGCCACGCCAACGTCATCGCGCCGCCGTGTCCCGCGTGCGGGCAGCCGGTTGCCGACAAGGACTGGGAGGCCCACAAGTATTCCGCCCACGGGATCTCCGAGATGTGCCAGCCCTGGGGCAAGCCCGACGCCCGAGAAGCGATGTTTGTCCACGTAACCCTCGCCCGGCTGGAGCAGAAGATCGCCGCGTGGCGGTCCCGACATCCGGGCGTCAGGCTGGACCTCAGCGGCGACGGGTTCGACCACGACCGGAAGCTCTTTTGGCGGCGCTACCGGATTTTTGACGCTGCCGGGAAGGCGGCCCGATGAGACGCCTGAAACTTGAGGAGCCGGTGCTGCGGATGGTAGAATCCCTGCTTGGAGGCCAGCGACCGACCGCGAAGCGTCTCCTGGGACTCCTGGGAGAACTCGCGCAGCGGCGCGGGCGCATGATGGAGGCCGAGATGCCGCTCGATGACCAGGACCGCGAATTGGGACGGGTGCCGCATCGACCACGCGCGCACGCCGAGCTGCTCAACCGGGGCAACCCCGAGAACCTCGACGCCGCGCTCGGCAATCTCACGGAGGCCGAGCAGCGCCAGACCCGCGAGGCGAAGCAACGCATCGAGGAGAAGATCGCCCAGAACGAAGCCAGCGGCCTACATCGCACCGCCCCCCCGATCGAGGAGGAACCCCCTGTGAACACCGACCGTCCGAATCATCCGAAGCCGGATCCGCCGGTCCCCGAGCCGCCGATCGACAGCGGCGGCGGGCCGGGCACGACGTCCACCGCCCAGATGGAAGCCGACGAGATCGAGCGCCGCAAGACTGCCGGCATCCGGCGCACCCGCGAAGTCGCCGAGGGCCTCGAGCGCGGCGTCCTTCAGTGGATGCCCGCGCTCGGCCTCCAGGACCGGAGCCTCAAGACGCTCGAGGGCGCGGCCGACATCCTGATCGCGGAGCTCCAGCCGAACCATCAGGACGCCATCCGGCAGGTCGCCCAGGAGTACCAGATGGACGCCTGGGTCGTGATCCTCGGGGCCGTCGCGCGCATGGCCGACCTCCAGGAGCTCCACGCCGGCGAGTTCGAGGAGCACTGGAAGAACCGGCAGGGGACTGGCGCCACGCCCGCCAGCGCGAAGGCGGAAATCTGCCAGATGTGCGGCGGGGAGATCCCGCCCGACCCCGTGCGGAAGAACCGAGTCGCCTGCTGCAATCGCCACGGCTCGAATCAGGTGGAGCACACGGAGGGATGCGCGCTCTCGGCGCTGAAGATGGTCAAGGGCCGATGGGTCACCGTGGCCGCGTAGGGCGCCCCGATGCCGGGTGATCCCAAAGACCTCATCAAGTTCCTCGACGGGTACGAAGAGGAAGCCGAGACCCGGAAGGAGGAGACGCCGCTCGTCGACGCGGCGCTGAACACGCGGTTCCTCAGAGGCGAGCAGTGGCCCAGCGTGGAAGGGCCCGCGAGCCCGTACCGGCCCGAATCGTCGCAGTACCGCTTCGTGATGAACGTCATCAACCAAACCCTCAAGCGCCACGTGGCCCTCCTGACCGACAGCCGCCCGCAGATGGACGTGGTGCCCCGCCGGCGCAACCGCCGAGGCACCTCCGCGATCTACAAAACGACGACGGCCGCGATCTGGGACGAGCAGAATTTTGAACAGCTCGCGTCCCGAGAATTGGTCCGGGCCGGGACGGTCGGCTCGACGATCTGCATTCCGACGTGGGATGAAACGGCCGATCACGGCCGGGGCGACATCATCTTCCCGATGTACGATCCCCGGCAGTTCAAGATGGATCCCTCGGTGGCCCACGCGGTGGATGTGCAACGCTTGGCCGAGTTCGCCATGATCCGCGAGGTGGTCCCGCTGAACGCCGTGCGGGAACGCTACCCGAAGAAGGGCCCGGACGTGCAGCCGAGCGTCCGCTGGTCGCGCTATGGCCGGCAGCACGCTCGGGCGACGACCGGGGGGTATCAGATCGCGACGGCGATGCAGCGGCCCTGGCGGCGCCGCGAGGACGAGAGCGTCGATTCGCTCTCGCCGCGGGCGGAGCTCCGGCACACGTGGTTCAAGGACTGGCCGCGCGACGAACGGGGCCAGCCGCTCTGGTCGAAGCCGCGCCAGATCCGGTACGTGGTGGATGCCGAGGGCGAGGTGCTGAAGGACGAGCGGCTCCAGTACGTCCACGGGCAGATTCCGACCCACATCTTCGACTGGGACATCGAGTTCGAGCATCCCTTCGGAATCCCGATGGTCTCGGGCCTCCGGCGGTTGCAATACACGCTCAACCGGATCGTCGGCCAGGTGATGGAGAACGTCATCCTCACGAACCGGGTGAAGGTCATCGCCGACACCAACGCGGTCGACCCCAAGACGTGGGACGCGATCACCGCCAACCCGAACGGCATCTACATCCGCAAGCGCCAGGGGCATACCTTCCAGTACGAGCTGCCGGCGAACGTCGTGCCGCCCTACATCATCCAGGTCATCACGCTCTTGCTCCAGGGGATGGAGATGGTGACGGGGATGACCGAGGGCACGAGCGGTAAAATGCCGAAGGGGCAGAACGTCTCGGGCGTCGCGCTGGACGCGCTCCAGATTCAGGCCCAGTCCGTCGTGCGTCTGGTCGCGCGGGCCTTCGAGAGCTGGCTCGAGCGGATCTTCCAGCAGGTGCTCCCGTTGATCTACCAGTACTACACGACGGACCGCCTGCTGCACCTCGTCGGGCCCGGGCAGGAGATCCTCGAGTTCGAATTCAACCGGCAGAAGTTCATGCAGGGGGACGACCAGAAATCACTCCCGGACGATGCCTGGCAGGACTTCGAGTTCCGCGTGATCCCGGGCAGCTCCTTGGCGATGACGCGGATCCAGAAGGGCGTGATGGCGCTGAACCTCTACCAGGCCGGGCTGATCCCGGGAGTGGATGTTCTGAAGGCCGCCGAGTGGGCGAACCCGGACGAAACGATCGAGCGGGCGCGGACAGAGCAGGCGCAAGGGCTCGGACCGGGGCAGCGAACGTCGCGGAAGATGGTCAAGATGCCGGGCAGCACGCGCAGGCAGCAAATTGGCGTGTAATATAGGAAATTCCACTCCTTCGCCCGAGGGTCCGGGGACCCTAATGCGATTCGGCAGGGTCGCGGGGCGAAGGAAAAACTTGACAGGATGGGGACTTCGGTGTGCAGCATGACGGCGATGAGAGCTTCACGATCTGACGAAAGGGCTCGCATGTAAGTCTCAACGATCGCGCCAACCTCGCCGACGCGCATCGGTGAGGCGCCACCAGCCACGAGAAGGGCCGTCTTGGTCTTAGACCGCCAAGACGGCCTTTTTCGTTTGGCGCGAGGAAAGGAGGACCCACGATGGCACGGCGACGGAAGGGTGGTCGGAAACGCTCGCGGCGGATGCGGAGCAAGCGCGGCCTGTGACCGAGAACTGACGGGCTGGGCGGTCCCTGATGGTGTGCGGCTCCGCGAGCATCGGGGGCCGTCCGGTTCTCTCCCGATGGACCTGCGGTGCCGGTGAAGGAGCACGACGGTCATGCGCGGACGAAACATCAACGCGGCGCCTCGCAAGGTGCGCCGCATCAAGAAGACGGCGCGCATCCGCACGGCGATGGGGAGTCTGGGCAACCGGAACTTCAAGAACGTGCGAGGGCGCAAGGGGAGGAACCTGTGAGGCGACGGAAAGGGAAGCGCGGGGGCCGCCGCGGCAAGAAGTCCTCGGCCATTCGCTCGCCGCTCCTGATGAAGGGGAGCCGGAAGCTCTACTGATGGCGATTGCCGGCCCGTTCTCGGCCATTCCGGCCCCTCCCATGGCGGGGGTCGCGCCGCCGCCGGTCGGCCCGCGCGCGGTCAACGCGGCCGTCATCTCGGCCGTGAAAGACGCCATCAAGAAGCTGCTGGAAGTTGTCGAGCTCGAAAAGGACGAGGGCCTGAAGCGTCACGTGGACAAGCTCGTGGCGCCGCTCATCAAGCAGGCGATTCAGGTCCGGCACCAACTCAGTGAACCCGTGAAGCCCCCCTCTGAAGAGGATGAGGACGCCGACGGCGGCCCGCTCGATACATCGTCCTCCGGGATGATGGGACAGGGCGGCAACCCGATCCTCTCGGCACTCCCTCGACTCATGGGGATGGGCGGAGCGTAATCCCATGGCCTTCACCGACGAGCAGATCAAAGCCTTCCCGCCCTGGCTCCAGAAACTCGTCAAACTGTCGCCCGAGGGCCGCACGGCCGCCGGCTACACCGACGAGGACATCGACCAGGCCGCGAAAGCCTACCACCTGGACAAGGACTACACCACCACGAAACAGAAGTACGCCGTCATCGGCAAGTTCCTCGAGGCCAACCCCGACGCGAACGTCGAGGACGCCTGGGCAGAGCTGACCACCTGGCGGGAGTGGGGCAAGAAGGACTGGCCGGAGTTCAAGCGCCAGTTCGCCGACCTCCAGACCAAGGCCGCCGGCGCGGTCGCCCCCGGCAACAACGGCAACCCCGCCGGGACGAAGCGCCGCTGGCGCGACGCCGAAGCGGCCGATCTCTACGAGACCGCCCGGCTCCGGGAAGTCTTCGAGGATCTGGAAACCTCCGCCTCCGATCGCGCCGTGAAGGCGATTAAGGAGGACTGGTATCAGAAGGAAGAGGTGCCTCGCCTGGACAAGCTCGCGGGCGGGTATCTGTCGACCGTGGTCGACCTGGTCGACTTCGTCCAGCAGGAAACCCTCAAGGCGGCGCGCGACCCGAACTACACGCCGCTGCCCATTTCTGAGGTGCTCAAGGAAGCCGCGGCCCGCGGCGAGAAAGACTTCAAGAAAGTGGCCAAGGCCGTCGGCGAGGAACGCGGCACGGTGCGGAAGACCGGGTACGACGAGGGCTACCAGAAGGGGATCGAGGAAGGCAAGAAGGCGGGCGGAACGGGCGAAGGTCCCAGCGGCCCGATGGGGGCGGCCCAGCCGCCCTGGAGGCCCGCGCCGGCCGACCAGAAACCCAAGACGCGCGAGGAACGCGCGACGGCCGTCATCCAGACGGTCGAGAAGAAGCATGGCACAAAACTGCCCCTGTAACCGCCCGGCCGGATCGGCGGCGGCGCAGGGCGCATAAGGAGAGTCGTACATGGCGCTGCCTACGCTGTCGGCCGATCAGATCGAGGACATCTACACGACGACCTTCAACCAGAAGCTCCCGGAGGTCATCGACGGGGTGTACAACTCCAACCCGACCCTCGGGATCCTGAACCAGCAAGACCGCATCCTGCTCGATGGCGGCCGGAAAATCGAGCAGAACATGATCTTCGACAAGCTCACCGGCGGCTCGTACAATCGCGGGGACACGTTCGCCAACGTCCGCAAGACGACCCGGACGGCGTTCATCATCGACTGGAAGCTCCACCGGGTGGAGCTGGCGCTGGATGGCCTGGACGAGCTCCAGAACGCCGGGGCGATGGCCGCCTTCGACAACGCCGACCTGAAGCTCCAGGAGATGGAGCTGACGCTCAAGGACAACATCGGCAGCGAACTCTTCGGCGTCGGCACCGATAACCAGAGCGCGGCCATGAACGGCTTCGCCGACTGGATCGACGACGGCACCAACATCACGACCATCGGCGGAGTGACCCGCGACACGAGTGCTGTCGGCACCGCCGCGAAGGCGACCTACGACGCCACGGGAGGCTCGCTGACCATCCCGGCCCTCCAGACCGACTACGGCCTGGTCACAATCGAGAACGAGAAGCCCAACCTGATCGTCACCACGCAGACGCTCTGGAACGCGCTCTTCAACCGCGTCCAGCCGCAGCAGCGGTATCCGAGCGGCGGCGGGGGGGTCTTCGACGACCTGGCCCGGATCGGCTTCGAGTCCATCAAGTTCCAACGCGCCGCGATCATCGTGGACTCGCACGTGCAGAGCGGCCGGTTCTACATGCTGAACACCAACTTCATCAAGCTGATCGTCCATGCCGCGCGGCCGGGTGTCCTCCGCGGCTGGATGCCGACCTCCAACAAGGACGAGCGGGTGAACCAGCTCTTCTGGGCGGGCAACCTGATCGTGGGCGGCCCGAGGTTCTGCGCCCAGGGGCGCGGCTTCACGGCGTAGGAGCCTTCGTCAGCATGAGCACGATGATTCTGATGGGGGTGCCCCGCGGTTTTCCATGTGTGGCGGCCGCGGCGCACTCGCTTCGGGCGGCCACCGAGAAAAAGGTGGATCGCATTCGGGTCGAGCAACCGGGGTGCGTCTGCGAGTTCGCCGTCGCCGATCTCTGGCGCGTCTTGCGGCAGCAGGGCAAGATCGACTCGCTGGTCAGGGGAGGAACGACCCGCGGGATCGAAGGACTGGGCGGCAGGTTCGAGCGGCGCACCCCCAACTGGCCCGGCGCGGCCCTCGAGCGCCGTTTGGCCGAAAGGTAACCGAGTATGCCAGAGCTCTATCTTCATGTGGGCTACATCCTCCCGATGGGCTACGCCGAACTGCTGGCCGACGACAAGGATCCGAAGTATTCCAAGGGCCAGATCGGGTTCATGCGCGACGACTTCGGTCTGCGGCTCTTCCGCTACATGCATAACTCCACGGCCAGTGCCGTCGCCAAGGGCGACTTGCAGGCCCGGGCCGCCAACACGACGATCACCAACATCACCAGCGGCACGACCACGTCGATCACCTTGACCGCCGCGGGGTGGACCGCCGATGCCTTCATCGGGCGGTTGCTGATCTGCACGGACGATGCCGGTGCGGCGGGCGCGGCCCCCGAAGGCGAAGTGGGCGTGATCGTCGCCAACACGGCGACCGTCATCACCATCGACAGCGGGAAGCCCTTCACGGCGGCGCCGGCGGCCAATGACGACTTCACCGTCTACTCGATCTTCGATCTGAAGGACGCGGCGGACGGCGATCTTGCCAGAGACTGCGTGGGGATTCCCATGCAGGCCGTGTCCACGCTCTACTGGGGCGTGTGGCAGATCTACGGCTTCTGCCCCGACGTGATCCACACGGCCGCGGCGGTCACGGCGGGCGACCCGATCGTCGCGGATGCGGCGAAGGTCGGCGCGTTCGGCACCGATGGCCAGGAGCTGTGGGTTGGCTGGTCCCCCAACGGGATGTCGTCGGACAACGCCACCGTGAAGGCGCTGGCGTTCATCGACCTGTTCTCGCCGGGCGGCCCCGGCACCGCGCCGTAAGGCGGAGGGACACCCATGGCAGCCCTTACGGCGACGACCAGGGAGTTCACGGTCTTCGGCAACAAGCGAGTCATCATCGCGCTCATGGGCGCGATCGCCGACGGCGATACGTGGGTCAGCGGGCTCGCGTCGGTCGATTTCGCCGTGAGCCAGATCACGGACGCGGCGGCGGCGGCGGACGCGCTCACGGTCACGGCCGTTACCAGCGGCACGCTGACCTTTGGGGTGGTGGGCACCGTCTCGGGTGCCTACGTGCTCGCGATCGGGGTCTGATGCCGTGGCGCTGACGATCTCGACGCTCGACAACGGCGTGGCCGGGCATAAGCGCGCCAACCGGGGGACGCTCGCGCTGGATGCGAGCTACCCCGCGGGCGGCTACCCGGTCACCGCGCGGATGTTCGGCCTGGCCAACATCGACTTCGTGGACTTCGCATCGAAGCTCGGCTACGCGCTCGCCTACGATCCGAGCACGGCCACGGTCCGCGTCTATCAACCCAACGACTTCGCGCTGGTGCCGAGCCAGGCGATCGGCGATGTTGTCCAGGTGAGGACGGGCGTGCTGGGCAAGACCGCCACTGGTGCGGTCACGGCCCGCAGCGCCGCCCCCGTGGAAGTCGCCACGGCCACGGATCTCTCGGCGGTCACCGGGGTCGCCTGGCGGGCAGAAGGGGTTTAGGCATGCGAAAACTGATCCTGGTGGCACTGCTGGCTGGTCTCGTCGGCGGGGTCGTTGGCCTGTCGATCGTCCCGGTCGCCCTCTGGGCGCAGGGCGGCGGGTGCTGGGGGTCGATCTGTCAGAGCGCCCAGGGCGTTGTGATTCTGTCGAAGTCGGTGACTCCCAACCAGCCGATCTCGCTGTCGACCTCGCCCTTCGGCTTCTTGCAGCCGGGCGATGTCGGGCTGCACAAGCAGACCTTCAAGGGGCTCGCGCCCGGGCGGCAGGTTCTCGTGTTGCGGGCCCGGCCGAGCGTGAAGCGCCCGGGAGCCTGTATGCTCGTCGGCGCGGCCGGGACGTCGGCCATCGAAACCGTGATTGCAGACCCGATCGGCGGTCAATGCTGATCCGCATGGGGCGCGCGGAGTCGCCCCTCACCTGCGACAAGGAGGACGTACCATGAAGAGGCTGTTTGCGGTTCTACTCAGCATCGGACTCATCGCCGGCCTCGCGGTCCTGCCGGCCCTGGCTCAGCAGCAGGGCGCGGGCTCGCCGACCACGCAGACGGGCACCCGCGGGGACGCCGCGCTCCGCTGCGATTCGGCGACCAGCGGCACGGCGGTCAACACCCTCACGCTTCAGAACCCCGGCGCGGGTCTCTCGAACTACGTGACCTACATCGGCGCGTGGGGCGGGGTGTCCGGCAGCGTCGTGACCGCGACGCCGACGGCCGTCTCGACGACCGGCTTCACGGGGACCACGCCGAACTTCATGCCGATCAACACCGCCACGACGGCGACGTTGGTGACGGGCGGCCTCGGCGGGAGCGCGATGGTCTTCAATCCGCCCATTAAGGGCAACGCGAACACGGGCCAGACGCTGACGGGCGGGGCGGTCATCTCGGGGATTACGAGCATCGTGCAGAGCTGCTACTATCCCGCGCCGTAGGGCGCGTATGCGGCTCGCCGCGAAGCTCGTCGTCGCGGTCTGGGCGGCGACGCTCTGGATCCCGTGGCAGATGCACCAGACGACGTCCACGGCACCGGATGTGCCGCCGTACTGGTACAAGCTCTGGACGGCCGACGCGAAACCCCTGTCCGCCGACGCCTGCCTGGCGCTCGTCAAGAAGGAAAGCGGGCGTCGCCGCGTGCTCGCGATTCAGTGGTATGCCGTCCGACCGGACGCGCCGCCGGACTACGCCAAGTGGATCGGGTGTCTGCCGGCGGGCTTCGACCCCGAGGATCCCCCGAAATAACCGAGCCCACGATGGGCACGAAGGAGCGGCATGGGCGCACGCGGCCTGACGGCGCTGGGAGCGGCGGGAGTCGGCTTCCTCACGGCGCTGGTCTTCTGGCCGGCGGTGGGCTACGAGTGGCTGAAATACTGGGACGACGGGGCCCACCTCCTCTGGAACGAGGCGTATAAGGGGCTCACGCCGACCCATCTTTGGTGGATGCTGCACCCGTTCCTGGGCCAGTGGATGCCCCTCACGTGGCTCAGCTGGGCGCTGGACTACACGGCCTGGGGGCTTGATCCCGCCGCCTTCCACCGCACGAACGTTCTCCTGCACGCGCTGAACGCTAGCGTGCTGTTCCTCATCGCGCGCCGCCTCCTCCCCCGGGCGATCCCGACCGCGTCGCCCTCGACCGTCCTGCTGGGGGCCCTGGCCGCCGCGCTCCTCTGGGCGCTGCATCCCATGCGCGTCGAATCGGTCGCGTGGGTCAACGAGCGGCGGGATGTCCTCTCGGGCCTGTTCTACCTCTTGGCCGTCTTCACTTATTTGAGTTTCGTTACTACGAATAGTAAGAAAACGTACCTCCTGTCGGTGGGGGCCTTCGCCCTGGCCGTCCTCTCCAAGTCGCTCGCCGTGACCCTCCCCGCCGTCCTGCTCCTGCTGGACTACTACCCGCTCCGGCGGCGGGCATGGGCCGAGAAGATTCCCTATTTCGTCGTCTCTGCGGTCGGCGTGGTCATGGCCTTCGTCGCCCTGGCGAAGATGGACGTCATCGCCCCGCTGGGGTGGATCTCCCTCGAGGACCGCGTCCTCATCGCGGCGTACAGCCTGGCCTTCTACCCGCTCACGAGTCTCTGGCCGGCCGGGCTCTCGCCGCTCTACGAGTTGACCTTTCGCCCCTCCGTGTTCGAGTGGCGCTTCGGGCTGGCGGTGATCGGGGTCGGGGTGGCGACTGGGCTTGCCCTCCGGTGCCGGCGATCAGCGCCCGCGTGGGCGGTCGCGTGGCTGGCCTACGCCGTGACGGTCCTCCCGGTCAGCGGGATCGTGCAGAACGGCTACCAGCTCGTGGCCCTCCGCTACAGTTACCTGGCCGCCCTGCCGCTGGTCCTCGTCGCGGGCGGGCTCCTCATGCGGATGCGGCCGGCGGTCGGCCTCTCGATCGCGACCGGCAGCGTGGGGATGCTCGCGGTTCTGACCGGATTCTATCTGCCCGTCTTCCACGATGGCCCCACGTTCTGGACGCGCGCGGTTCAGGTGCAACCCGCCTGCGTGGCCTGCGCGGATTTCCTCGTCCACCAGGCCAAGCTCTCCCACGCGGAAGCAGTCTTGACGGCGGTGCTCACCCAACAGCCCGAGCTCCAGGAGCAGCGGTTTCAACTCGGCATGATCGCGTTCATCCGGGCCCGCGGGGCCGAGGGGGAAGGGCACTTCAAGGAATACCTCCGGCGGGCGGCGGCGACGGACCCCGGCTACATCCCCCGCATCGAGGTCGGGCGACAGCAGCACGTGGCCCTCGCCCGGCATGTCCTCCGAGGTCCGCAGCGGAACGACGCCGACTTGTTCGATGGGACGATTCATGGCCTGCTCCCTCGACCGTAGCCGGGCCCTGGTCGGGCTCGCGGGCGTCCTACTCCTCGGCGGCGTCCTCTGGGTCGGTCTCCGCACGGACTTTCTCCCCTGCACGCTCGACTGCGGGGAGACCTACGAAGCCTACATCGGCGCTCGGAACCTCGACCGCTTCGGGTGGCTGGCGACGTGGGGACTCCAAGACTTCGCGGCGGGGGCCGATCCGGTCGCCCATCCCGCCCTCTACACGCACAACCCGAACCTCGGCATGTACGTCCTGGCCGGTCTCTTTGCCCTCGGCGTCCGCGACGTCCATGCCCAGACCCCGTGGCTCGCGCTTCCGTTTCTGCTGGGGATGCTCTATCTCTACGGGGCCGTCCGGCTCGTCGGCGGGGATCGCCTGCTAGCGGCCTGCTGCCTCCTCCAGGCGGCCGGCAGCTACCTTCTCGTCACCCTCTGGGCCTTTGACGCCGTTCGCGTGTGGTCATGGCTCCTGACCTTCGGCCTGGTCTATCACCTCGCACGGTGGGCCCACGGGGCGGGGCGCGGGCATCTGGCCCTCGCCGGTCTGGCGTTGGCTCTCTCCATCGGGATCGACTACCCCTTCGCCGTCTTCCTGTCGGCGCTCGTTCTCGCGCTGGCGTGGCTCCGGGTGCTCCCGCTCCGGGTGCCCGTCGCCGTCCTCCTGGTGGTCGCGGCGGTCGGCGGCGCCGTCGCGCTCCGGCAGGGGCAGGTTGTCGCCGCGATCGGGCCGGAGCTCTGGTGGGCGGATCTGACGACCACGATGCTCCGGCGGGTGCCACTGCTGGCGCTCGTGGTTTCGATGCCAGACCCCCAGCCGTTGGCGGACGCCCGCCATCTCGTCGTCTGGCAAGGCGGCGAGGGGGTGCCGCAACCGCTCACGTGGGCCTGGCGGCTCACTCGGGCCTATACGGCCGTCCTGGGCTGGCCCCTGCTCGTCCTGGGCGCCGCGTGGTGGTGGGCGCTACGGCATCGGGAGCGCGTCGATGAACGGCTCCAGCCGGCACTGCGGCTGTCGCTCGCCCTCGGCCTCGCGCTCGTCGCGACGTTCGCGGTCTTCGCGCAATACGTGACCGCCTTTTACGGGGTGTTCCTGATGCCGCTGGTCGTCCACTGGCTCGTGCTGCTCCTCGGCCTGGCGACTGCGGCGCTCCTCTACCACTGGCGGGCGACGATGCGCTGGGGCCGCGTGACGATCCCGATCGGGGTGCTGCTCCTGGTCGTGTTTGTCGGCTGGCGCGTCGGCACCGAAGTCCGCAACGTGGTCACCCTGCCGCCGGTGGGGTATCCGGCTCGCACGGTCCTGACGGAGCTGCGCGGCCGGAGCGTGGCGACGCTCTGGATCAGCAGCGCGGCGAGCGCGTACACCGACGAATGGGCGGCGGCGCTGCGGACGATGCGCTGGCTCGTGTTCGGCGGGCGCGCGCTGATCTTCGACCCCGCCGTCGAGTACGACACCTTCTTTCAGCGCGATCGGGAGAATCCCGTGTACCGCCACCCGGAGTTCATCGTTGTCCCCCGGCTGAACACCTTTGGCCTCACGCGGACGTGCCAGCCGTTGGGCGGGGCCATCTACGGGTTCGCCGACGGGTGTTCCAGTCTCGACCTGCCGACGGCGCGAGCGGTGTGGCAGCGTGGTCCTGACTACGTGATCTACAAGACGGCGGGGCGGTAACCCATGGCACGCCGCAGCCTGGGCAACATGCGAACCAGCGTCCTGACCAACGTCGGCAACCACTCGCTCGCCACCGTGGTCGTGGCCAACGAGATCCTCCAGCAAGCCTTCCGGGACGTGAATGAAGGCCAGCGGTGGAGTTACCGCCGACGCGAGACGGCCATCCAGACGGTCGCCCCCTACAGCACGGGCACGGTCACCGTGACTTCGGGGTCGGCCACTCTCGTCGGGTCGGGCACGACCTGGACGAGCGCGATGGTCGGGCGCGCGATCCGCGTGGCGGGTGACCCGGCGTACCTCTTTGTCGCCGCGGTGGCCTCGGCCACGAGCTTGACGCTCGGCGACCCGCAGGCGAACAGCATTACCTGGCCGGGGGCGACGGCAGCTGCCCAGACCTATTCCATCTTCCAGCATCAGTACGCGCTCCCGACCGACGTTGATCTGGTCCTCCTGCCGAACCGCAACTGGCCGATCATTGAAAAATGGCGCGACTTCTTCGATCGACTGGACCCGGCGCGAACCTCGACGGGGGATCCGATCTACTACGCGCTCGTGCGAAACCTGTACGCCGCCGGCCAGGGTGCCACGCCGGGCACGCCCGTCCTGACCGGATCGACGACGACGACCGCAGTCCCCGTCGCCGCGGTGGCCCTGACGGTCGCCCTCTCGGCTCCCGACACGACGTATCAACTGATCGTGACGCCCAGCTGGAACACGGGCACCTGGGTCACGGGCAAGACGACCGTCCAAGCGGTCATCAACTTCTCGGTGCCCGCCCCGAGCGGGGCGTCGATCGACTGGCAGCTGTCTCTCACGACCACGCCGCAAGTGCCGCCGGTGGTCGAGAGCACGATCATCGAGTTCTGGCCGGTGCCCTCGGCGGCGAAGCTGATCCGACTCCCGTACCTCGCCGTGACCCCGAGCTTGGCCTTGGACACCGACCTGCCGACGTGCCCATCAGAGCCGGTGGAGTGTTACGCGACCGCGAAGCTGGCCGACTACCTCTTCGCCAAGACCGGCGATGCGCGCTGGTCGGCCTTGAGCGACAAGTTCTACACGCGCCTGATCGGCAATCCGGCATACGGGATTCCCGGGATCCTCCAGATGGCGCTCCAGGACGATGAGCAAAAGTACGGGCTGCCGACGTCGATGTCGGATGGCGGCATGTCAATCGGGTATGACCAGTTGGCGAGCCGCGACTGGGCGGCGCTCTGGTAATGACTCGATGGGGACGCTGGGCCTGGCTGCTCCTGCTCCTGGTGCCTGCTGCGGGCGGCACCCAAGGCGTCGGCCTCTATGTCCGCCCCGACTGCCTCGTCATCACGGGGCCGGTTACGGGACAGACCTGGTGCTTCGACGCGAGCGCGAAGACCGTGAAGGTCTGGGACGGCGCGGCCTTCGTAGCGGCCAACCTGAGTGGCACCCTGAACAACTCGAGCCTGACCGGCACGACGACGCTCGGGGGCACGCTCACGGGGGTTCCGCATTGGGCGAGCGCCCAGACGTTCCCCTCGCTGACGGTCGGGGGCTCGCCGCCGGCCGTGCAGGAAACGGGCGACCTGACGTTCCAATGCGGGCGCGGGCCGATTTTCGCCCCCGGGTTCGGGTTTCTGACGTTGCGCGTGCGCCCCGGCACGAAGCCCGGGACGATGAAGCTCGTCGCCATCGTCGGCTCGGCCAAGGAGGAGATCGTCGTGGTCCACAACGTCCCGGGGGGCGGGTGCTAGCATGAGTTTCCCGGTCTCGATCGACAAGAACGCTCCCGCGACGACCGACACGCCGCTGCCGACGCAGATCTCCCAGATCGGCGGCTGGCTCGAAGACCTCTTCGGCCTCCCGAACGCCACCAACATCCTCGGCGCCATCCTGAGCCTCGGGACGCTCACCGACGGCAAGGTCGCGACCGACACGGTCGTCAAGGCATCGACCCCCTTCAAGCGCCTCATCGGCACGGAGGGGAGCGCCAAGGACTTCCGCCTGGCCGAGAGCGCGGGCCTCATCCTGCTCCAAGTCAACACGGCGACCGAGGCCGCGCCGACGTGGGTCACGGTCTACTCGTTCAACTTCGGGGCCAACTTCGCCGCCCAGTTCATTCATACGCTGACGGCGAATCGGCTCCTCACGATCCCGGACTTCGCGGGGACGCTGGCCCTCTTCTCGGCGGTCGGGGCGTTCCAGGCGAGATTCTCTCAGGCGAACACGGCCACCCGCACCTACACCTTCCCCGATCAGGATATGACGCTGGCGCCCGTCGTCTACACCGACGAGTTGACGGGTCTCGGGCTGTCGAACAACGGGGCGGATGCGGTCAACGACCTCGACGTCGCAGTCGGCGCGGCCGCCAGCGATGATGCCGTCATCGCGAACCGGGTGCTGCTGTCGCTGACCACGGCGCTCACCAAGCAGATCGACGCGGTCTGGGCCGCCGGCACGAATGCCGGGATGCGGGATCCGGCCGACGACCTGACGGGCGCCAAGACCTTCCACGTGTGGCTCTTCCGACGAACCGCCGGGGGAATCGACATCTTCTGCTCTACCAGCGTGTCCCCGCCCATTCCTGACTCGGGGGATAAGAAGAGGATCCTCGGCTCGCTTACGTGGTCGGGAACCGCGATCGGGACGTTTGTTCAAGACGCGGACTTTTTCCAGCTCGCCTCTCCCGTTCTGGATGTCGATGCGACCAACCCCGGGACCGCGGCGGTGACCGCGACGTTGGCCAGCATCCCGAATGGTCGAAGTCTGTTGGCCCTCATCAATGTGGTCCTTCGCTATGATAATGCGGCCCCTCTGCATGTGCTGATCTCGGATCTGGCAACCACGGATGTCGTCCCCAGCTTCACGGCCTCTCCCGGCGCGACTTTTTCGATATATGCTGGGTCGACGGAAGTCCGAGGCGGGGGAGAAAAGCTGGTCAGAACGAATACGGCCCGACAGATTCGCTATCGGTTGAGCGCCTCTGCGGCCAGCGCCGTCGTTCGCCTGTCATCGGTGGGCTGGTTCGACCGGCGGGGCCGGGGCTAACCCATGCCGATCAGCGTAACGCTCAACCGGAACTCCCCGGCGGCGGCGGACGCGCCGGATCCCGCGCAGGTCTCGCGGGTCGCGGGGTGGCTGGAAGACCTGTTCGCGCTGACGGATCTGGTCGAAATCACCACGGCCTTGTTCCCGGTGAGCGCCGCGAACGGCGGGCTTGGGGGGGCGCTGCCCGCATCCGGGTATCTCAAGGGCGGCGGCTCCATCGGCAGCCAGGCGACGCCCCTGCCCGCGGCGGATCTTGGGAGCGGGGCCACGAGCGCCAAGTATCTCCGGGGCGATCAAACCTGGAACCAAGTCTCGCTCGCGTCGGAAGTGACGGGCGATCTGCCGGTCGGCAATCTGGCGGGGGGGTCCGGGGCCTCGGCCAGCACCTTCTGGCGCGGCGACGGCACCTGGGCGACGCCGGCAGGGGGCGCCCCGCCGATCAACCTGTCGCCCCTGTCCGCGATGTTCCCGACCAGCAACTTCCCCCAACTCAAGAAGAACGTCGGGACGAACCAGCTCGACCAGACCCTCGGGTTCGACACGACCACCGGGGAATCCTGCTGGTGGGAGGTCGTCATTCCCTCCACGGCCACCTTCACGGCGGCCACCATCCGCATCGCCTCCCGCCAGGCCGCCGCGACCACCGGCACGCTCGGCTGGATCGTGACGACCCTGACGCGGGCCGACGGCGAGGCGTGGGATACGGCCGGGAACGCCGACACGGTGACCGCCTCGACGGTCAAAGGCACGGCTGGGCAAATCCTGATCCAGACCAAGGCCCTCACCGTGACGGGATGGGCGGCGGGGGAAGTGCTCCTCGTCAAGCTGACGCGCGACGTGGGGAACGACACCGTGGCCGAGGACGGCGAGTTCATGGGCGCTGTCATCGAGTTGAGCTGATGGCCTCCTGGCGTGTGCTGACGACGGTGGATTCAACGGTGCCTGGCGCGGTTCCGCCGGTCGATGTTCTCGCGCTGACCCGGGAGGCGGCGCGGGGTCTCGCCACGGCGGAGAAGGCCAAGCCGGGCGTCAGGAAGGCCACCGTTCATGTCTGTCCCCACGCGGCGGGCGAGCCCGCCAGCGAGTGGTGGAACTGCCGCGATGATCCTCGCGCCCAGTACCAGGAGATGTGACGTGGCTCTTGATTTCGACGGCGTGGATGACGTCGTCGATCACGGAGACATCGCGGCGATTGATGGGACCGCCGCGCTCACCGTCCTCCTGCCGGTCTATGTCGATGCGCTTGAACTGACCGGGGGAATCATCACCAAAGATTCAGGGGCCGAAGTCACGTTCGGATTTTGCCTCGGAACGAACGCGGCAAACAATAATGTTCTGATCTATACGGCAGTGTCGTTAGGCACTCGTGCCCAAAGTACCGGCGGGGAAGTCTCCACGGGGGCCTGGAATTATTGGGGGTTCATTTACAACGGGGCGGGTGTGGCAAACGCGGATCGTCTCAAACTCTATAAGGATGGGGTCGAGCTTGCCCTCTCGTTTACTGGAACCATTCCCGCCACCCTGAATAGCACGGCCGCGACGCTCAAGACCGGGCGAGAAGTCAACGTGAACGCGAACTTCTTTGACTGCAAAATTGGGACGGTTAAAGTGTGGACGGCGGTGCTCACGCTCGCCGAGCTCATTCAGGAGGCCCAAACGATTCGCCTGCATCGGACGAGCGGCCTGGTGCTCTGGTCTCCCTACGATGATGGCACGAGCGCCCGGGACTACTCCGGCAACGGCAACCACGGGACGGTCACGGGAGCCTTGCAGGCGGCGGGGCCGCCGGTGAGCTACGGGGGGAGTCCCTAAATGCCCCGGGGCCACCCCATCCCCATCCCCGTGCCGCGGTTCGGCGCCAAGACCGACGTGACCCAGCCGGAGCTGCCCGACTGGTATCTGGCGCGGAGTTCCAATGTCGTCGCGCGCTTCGGGCGATTGGTCTTCCGGCCCGGGTTCGTGAAAGCCGTGGCCACGGGGCCAGGGGCGCGCATTCAGGGCGGGATCTCCTTCAAGCGCACGGATCTGGTCCGGCGGGTCGTCGCGGCGACGGCCACGAAGTGGTCCTCCCTGGCCGGGTCCACGTGGACGGACATCACGCCCGTCACCCAGCTGACCGGCGATGCCGACAACGCGCAACGCTTCGAGGTCTTTCCCCAGAGCGGGGTCAACTGGCTCATCGGCACCAACAACGCCGACACGCCGCAGAAGTGGAACGGGAGCACGGCGACCTTCGCGGCGGTGGGCGGAAGCCCCTGCGACAAGGCCGTGGACGTCACCGCCCAGAGCAACCGGGTCATCTTCTTCAACGTCGTCCTCTCGGGCACCCGGTATCATTCCCGGCTCGTCATCAGCGCCTTCAACGACATGGACACCTACGACCTGACGAACCTCGTCGCGGATCTGACGGACACCGACGGCGAGGGCGTGGCCGTCCGGCACCTGAACCAAGGGCAGTTCGCCGCCTACAAGACGGACTCCGTGTGGCTCGGCACCGCGCAGGCCGGGATCTTCCCCTTCCAGTTGGCGCTGGTCGAGAAGAAGCCTGGGCCGTTGACGCCCGCCGCGCTCCTGGTCTACGGCAACGCCCACTACTGGATCGGCCAGGACTTCCGCCTCTACAAGTTCGACGGTCTGGCAGTGACGGCGCTCTCGGACAACCTGGACGCCGACATCCTCGCGGCGCTCCGCCCCGGCGGCAAGGCGCGCGTCTTCGGGGTCTACCGCTCGGATGACCGGAGCCTCTGGTGGTATTTCCCGAGCCTGAACAGCACCGACCCGGACCTCGCCGTGAGCTACCACGTGGAGACGGGGGACATGAATCTCCACGTGCTCCCGTTCCAGGTGACGGCGGCGTGGGCGGGCGAAGACCTGGGGACCATCACGTGGGCGAGTCTGGCGACCTTCACGTGGGCCACGCTGCCCGCTACCTATCCCACCTGGGGCAGCATGGGCGGCACGCTGAAGCCGACGGTGTTCATCGGATCGCAAGCGGGCCAGGTCTACCGCTCCTACTTCGACACCGACGACGACGGCACGCCGATCACGGCCTCCTGGGACAGCCCCCTCCGGGCCTACGAGGGGATTCAGAAGCAGCACTTGGCCGACGCGGTCGAGTCGTCCTTTGAGCAAGTGGCCGGGGGGCCACTCGTCCTCATCGACATCGGGGTCTCCGATGCGCTCGCCAGCGACACGCCGACCTACACCAACTTCGGGAGCCACGATACGACCCTGACCACGCGGCAACTGCTGGCTCCGCTCGGGACGATCGCCCAGGGGCGCTTCCTGAACATCCGCCACCGGGTCACGAGCTCCCTGCCGCTGAAATACAAGGGGAGCGAACTCTACGTGTGGTCGGAGGATCTCCCGTGAGCCCGGAGCAGCCGGGCATCCAGCGGCATCAGGTGACGGCCCCGCCGGTGCGCGTGGAGGCGCGGACCGATCCGGCGGCGCTCGCCCGGGACGTGAAAGCCTTGGCCGACTACCTGCTGCGCCTCCAGCGCCAGCTCGACCGGATTCAGCTGACCCTCACGGGCCGGATTAACCAGATGATCCTGTCCGGGACGCTTGCGCGCCGGCCAGCGGCGGGCATCCAGGACCGGCTGTATGTCGCCTCGGACCAGGCGGCGGGGTCGAACCTTTTTTGGGACTCGGGATCGGCGTGGGTTACCTTGTAAACATCGCCCGGACTGAAGTCCGGGGCCTTCAGAAGAAAGGAGCCCGAACCGTGCAGCCCGAACATCGGCACAGCGATCTCCCCGGCGAAGGTGCTGTCACCCCCCGGCGAAGGGGATACCCCGCCGAGGGTTCGCCGCCACCCGGCGGGGCAACCGCTGTAAACCGATCCGGCCCTTACGGGTTCCGGTTGACGCGTCATCGGACCGCGTTACGGCACGGTAGCCTCAGCGTCCAGTACGCCCGGCGTTTCACCGGCTCGGCTGGCTTGGTTCTCACCAGCGCCTGGAGCGTAGCGCGGCTCCTCCCCGCTGTCAACAACGCGGTTTCCGCCGCGCAGACCCTGCTATGAGCGTGGAACTGCTCCGACTCGACCGGAAAAACGACCGGGCCTGGGCCTTGCTCCCGCAGCTGTCGGCCCGGATCCTCGACTTCGGCGTCCGCACGGGCCAGGGCGACATCGAGCTCCTGGTCAAGAAGGTCGAGGCGGCCTTCGTGGTGCCGATGGATACCGTGGCGGCGTGGGTGGCGGTGGACGGCGACCGCGTCGTGGGTCATCTGCTCGCGCTCGAGGATGACTGGACGGGCCAGAAGGTCGGCTTCGTGTTGCAGGCCGAGATGGACGGGGGGCATCTGCCGGTGGCCATCCACCGGGAGGCGAAACATGAACTGGAAGCGTGGGCGCGAGGACGGGGCTACCGGATGCTGCTCATGCTCACGAGCCGGGCTCCGGGAGCCTGGGCGCGGCGCTTCGGCTGGCATCGGGTGCGCTCCCTGATGGGCAAGGAGTTAGGCGATGAGTGACATGTCCGGGCAGCAGTGGGGACAACTCGCCGGCACCGTTGTCGGCACGGCGGCGGGGGCCTACTTTGGGCAACCCCAGGTGGGCGCGCAACTCGGCGGTGCCGCCGGCGGGGCGATCGGGGGTGGCGTGGATGGCGGGGGAGGCGGCGGCGGGGGCGACAGCGGCGGCGGGCCCGTGTGGGGCGATCCCGGGATGCCCGGAGGTGGCCCGAGCGGGCCTGGGGCGTCTCCTGGCGCGACTCCAGGGGGTGCGGGGGGCAAGGGCATGCCCGGCGGCGATACGATGAGCAGCGTGCCGTGGGGGAAGCTCCTCAAGATGCTGAACCCGAGCGTCAAAGCCGGGCCCGCTGCACCCCCACAGGTCCCTCCGTTGACGCCCGTGCCGCTGACGCCGCCGGGTCCGGGCCCCGCGATGCAACCGACGGCCCCGGCGGCGCTGTCCCGGCTCGGCGCGATCGGGCCGACGCTCAGCGCCGGCGGCGGCGGCCGACAGGCGCCCGAGATGTTGGCGTTGCTCCGCCTACTGGGCGGCAGGAGGTAACCGAGCATGGGCGGCGGGTCGAGCGGCGGCGGCGGGACGACGACCACCACGAGTCAGCCGAACGTCCCCCCGGAGGTGTCGGCGCTGATGCGGTTCGTGACGCCGGACATCCAGCAGGCGTACACCCAGTCCCCGCTGTCCGGCTTCACGGGCGCGCAGCCGATGGGGGTGCCGGGACTGACGCCGCAGCAGCAGGGGGCGGTGGACTTTTCCGCTGGCGCCGTCACCCAGCCCACGCTTCAAAGCCCCGAGGTGCTGGCGCTGATGAATCTCGCCCAGCTCTCGTCGGGGCCGATCGGGTCGTCTCCGGCCACGCTGGAAGCGATGAAGTCCTGGGAAGAAACGAGCGGCGAGCAGATCAAGAACCAGCTGGCGATGGCCGGGATCGGGCGGAGCGGCGCCCTGGCGACCGATCTGGGCGTGGCCCGGTCGGCCGCGCACGCCCCCCTGCTTCAGCAAGAGATCGCCAACCGGCTCGGGACGGCGGGCCCGCTGGCCGAGCTCGGCGGAACGATGGAAGCCCGACCGATCGGGCGGCAGCAGACGGCCTTTGACATGGGGGAGATGGTGCGCCAGATCGCGCAGGCCCAGGCCCAGTCGCAGCAGGCGGACTTTCTCCGTCGGCAGGGGATCGCCGAGAGCATCGGGGGCGTCGTCACCGGCGGCGGGCCGCAGACCTGGGGCCAGTCGGGGACGACCTTGCAGCGGTTCACGCAGCCGGCGACGGGGATCCCGATGAGCTTCGGGTTCGG
>ERZ1292629.1096-Hain-H43-01um-R1-1096-length-27997-cov-6_pt1 | contig 26639 bp, 48 predicted proteins | sample MGYA00564399_ERZ1292629 | MGnify/ENA primary metagenome ERZ1292629 (study PRJEB36523, sample SAMEA6512636) | groundwater metagenome | collected 2019-01-08 | study: AquaDiva: Metagenomics assemblies of 32 groundwater samples
TCCAATGGGCATCCTGCCCGCCCACACCTCCTCGGCCAACTCTGGAGCAAGTTCCTTAACCCTCTTAGCCTTTGTTACACCCGCTTCCCACACTCCCCCAACTGCTTGTGCTGCTTTTGTTCTGGCTTCTCCTAAAAGGTCCGACGAAATCGTCGTACCTTTTTTGCCCCGGCCTTCAGACGCCCGTTGACGCTCTTTTGCTTCTTTGGCATAGATTTCTTCAAGCGTTGTTGCAAGCATATACAGCTGGCTGGGAGATAGGTGTCTGCGCTTCAAGTTCATACTCACCACAAAGCCAAGCGGATCATCCCCACTGTATTCCCTGAACTCTGGCTCCACCCCCGCAACCTCACAGGCACGAAATCGGTTGCGTCCATCAATAATCTGTTTTTCATACAAGAACACGGGCTCAAGAAGTCCGTTCTCCCGAACGTCCTCTACGAGGGCATCAAACTCATCCCCCTCTAACAGTGGAAACAGCTCAGCATATTTGTGGAATTTCATTTGCTCTCTCCTTTATTTTGATGTTTGATAGTAGCACTTGTCTGTTCCAGGAATTCGGATGAAAGACCGTTTTTTACCGTGCCTAGTCCTAATCCATGGAACTTCGACGGCCTTTACTGGGCCTTTCCACTTTGTGTCATTCCCACTCATCATATACCCACTCTCCTTGCTCTTTCACATCACTGTCAAATAACCCCTCAACAAGAAACGCTAACATTGATGTGTGCTGTCCTGGGTGATACCATCGCCGCCGCTCGTCTTCCATCATTGGCAGGGTGTGGGCGGCCTCATCACTGTGAAATCCATACTTCAGTCCAACATTCATTCTCCCTCCTCTTCCGTGGTAAAGGTTCCCAAATCAGCCCCCGCCCGTGACATCATCGAGGGTGGGGCCACACACGTAGCCTTCCCAATAACCATCCTCAAAGTTTCCCTCCCCAACCAACACCTGATCCTCCTGGCAGCGGGGCAGTTCGAAGTTGGCAAGATCATCCGACATTCCCGCTACAGTAGTAACCAGAAGTCCAATAAGTAGCAGTCCCACTAGTGTTATGAGTATACCACCAACAAAGTCATCCATTTTCTTCTCTCCTGGCCTTGCGGGCCTTCTTCTGTATGATGCGTTCAAGAAGCAGCACCCCCCGCCCATCCACTCTCATTCCGTGCCGCCGGCGGGCATACTTCTTATCCCTTCTCTGCCACCTCGTTTCCGGCCTCATCTTTCAGTACCTCAACCAGGGACAAGTCCATGCCCCCGCACCGCAGGTAATCGTTACCACCATCTACGAATGTCTCGTTTGGGCAAGAACACTGCACAAAATCATGCCGGTGGCGGCTTTCCAACACTTCTCCACACCGTTTACAGCGAACTCTTCCCATCTCTCCCTGTCCTTCCATCATACCACATTCCGAGTTTCAAGTCAAGATACTCTTTTTGCGCAGCTCCCGCACTATACAAGCCAGATTGTAGGCATCGTCCGCCCCACAGTGGGGCCGCCCCTCAAAGGACAAGCCCATTTTCTCTACAGCAGAACTCATCCCCTCTGATTTCCCATTCAAAAAGAATAGTCCAAATGCAGATTTCACATTGTTGTGCCACGCTGGATGCAGGGGCATCTTCAACCCAAACATCTCAGAGTCTTCCAAGAGCTTCTTCAAGTCATAGAAGCCCCAAGAGCACCAGTAACGCCCCCGCTTCCATCTGTGTAGCAGCATGTTCCAAGCGTCCTCTTTTGTTAACCCATCCAAGTCCAGTTTTTCTTGGGTTAGCCCTGTGAGGTTAGTACAAAACTCACTTACCTCACTGGCTATAGGACGCACTAGGATTTGCTCTTTGGTAATACTGTCATCACTGGTATCCAAAGTAGCAAGTCCTACCTCGATGATCTCAGATACCTGCCCACTAGGCGGGTTACTGTCCCAACATGTTGCCTCCAAATCAACGCAGTAGATTTTCATTCTCTGCTATATCCTTCCAGCGGCGGGCCTCTACTTCCCATCCCTCCGCTATCTTCCTCCAGTTATCACAAGCCTTGTTGACTGTATTGAATGCGCTCTCCCATGAATTTCCTTGAGTTGACCAGCGTCCCAGCCCCCATGAGGCAAATGCAACTAATACCAATAGGGCTAATCCGAGTCCGTCCATTTTCTGATCCTTTCTAGGGCCTGCTCCCGTCTAAAGCGCAGGGTGGCCTCATACTTCTTCCTGTCAGAGTGCATCAGCATGTGGTCCTCGTGACAGAGTGGCGCTCGATTGCCAAAGTGCCACCACCAATCAGGGGCCAGGCTTCGAGGTACTATCTCGTGAATGGTGATGACAGGCCGCAGCCCACACCATACACACAGTGGGTGATTGGCCCCCGGCGGTGTAAAGGCTGTCAGGATTTCGTGATCCAGACGAGCAATCTCACCGTCACTTGGCCTGGTCAACCAAATACTCCAAATCCTTTTCTGGATAGAACCATACGTCTTTGATGATGTTTCCAATGCCATGGACCTTGCCGTGTTCTTGATCCACTCTAACATGCTTACCAACTAAGTCTTCCCACTTTGATACGCCCACAGTTTTGAGTATGCGTATAACAAACTCCATCCCATAGGCTGTTCCAACCCTGCGCTTATCCTTTTGCTCATAGGTATCCAAGCCGTAACCACCAAAGCCTTGGTAATTGCCTCCATAGTCCAAATACACATAAGCAGTCATTATCCCATGATCTTCATTCCCAAGGTGTGTTCCATCAATAACAGCATTTGCTACTTTTCTGTCCATTTCAGTCTCCATACATTTCAGAGTTGGGGCGGAATATGCCCGCCCGTACATCCCACCACAGAATCCGATTTACCAGCAGACCCGCCACCAGTTCAGTTGTGTTGCGCGCCCCCGTCAGTTGACGGGCGTAGCGCAAGTGTGTTTTGATGCTCTCAGCATCAATGTTCAATGCCCGCCCCGCCTCGGCGTATGTGTCTCCAAAGGCCATGCGGGCGGCAACCTCTGCCTGTCTTCTAGTTACCATGGTAACCGTTACCGGGCGGGTTCCTCAGCATTGTCTTGGGCGGCGGCGAGGGCGTCGTCGAAATCCCTGATGGATTGCTGAATGTTAGGGTGCAGGCCGTCTCGAACCAGCCCCAGCCCAGCTACCAAGATGCGTCCTGTCTCCTCCAGCGCCTCCACCCTCTGCTGGAGAGAGGCGTTCTCCCGTAATAGAGCCCGGATGGTATCGTTTGCCTTGCCGATAATCTCCCTGTCTACTGTAACTCTCTCGCCCATCATCCTTCTCCTTGTTCCCCGGCACTGTCTTGGGTGGTGGCGAGAGCGCCCTGCACTTCGAGCCTTCGCAACACGCTCTTGCTAGTATTGACCTTCAGTATCCTGTTCTCAGACTCTAGCGCCTCCACCCTCTGCTGGAGTACGAGGACGGGGCAGTCTTTGTTGTGTTGCGGCGACTCCTTGTGACAGGCCCGGCACACGTACACCAAGGGCGAGTGCCATGTCTCCCTACTATCAGGATCACCGCGGTACACGCCCTCCAAGATCATGTCATCGAGGTTGCCCATCGTCCTTCTCCTTGTTCACTTCCCCCCGGCAATTTGCAGGGCTGCTAGAATGGTGCCAACCAAGAAGCAAACGGACCCCAGCCCGTAAAACACGTAAGGCATATACGGGCTCATCATCCTTCTCCTTGTTCCCCGGCCTTGTCTTGGGCGGTGGCGAGGGCCGACAGGGCGGCGTCGCGGATGCGATCAAGAAGCATGGCTTGTTGTCTCTGTGTCATTGCGCCCCGGTTTTCCGGCTTCTCACACTGATGCACCACCATCCCAATGGCAAATTCCATGCCCCCCCGCAAGTCGGAGAGTTCTTTCTCCAGCGCCTCCACCCTCTGCTGGAGGGAGACGTTCTGCTGTTCCAGTCGTTCGGCCTCATCCCATCCCAAAATACCCCAGGCTATTTGTTCTGCCTGTGACATATCATGGATCGGGCATCTGTTGCTGTCCAGACGACCAGTTCCCAAAGGCCCCCACTCACAATTGCAGTAGTGCTCGTAATCGCTCATGGTCCTTCTCCTTGTCGCAGATAGGCGGGGAGTTCTTCATAGACGACCCACTTCTCAGCCAAACAATCAGCTAGTGGGCCACCTCCGTTCTCAAAAAAGGTCTTGGATGCTTGTCTCAATAATTCGCCAAAGCTACGGCCCGCCAAATCAGGGCCGGCAAATTCCAACAGCGCCTCGGCGTCGGCTAGGAGACGCTCGGCCAGATGATCGTATGAGATGTGCGTGGCCTCTCCGTTACGACGGGCTGCCAGGATGGTTTTTATGTCCTCCCACATAGCTATTCTTCCTACTTCCACGAGCCTAGATCAGGGACACGATGCCTAGGTCTTTCTCGTGTAGCTACCACCTGAACGATTTCAACCTTCCAGGTTCCAGGCCCCCAGTCATTGCCAGCATCAATCCAACTCTTGAGCCAATCAAGATCGTCTTGGGCTGAAGCAACGTGACAGAGCGTGTCATCGTTGTAGACCAGCACTCGGTATGTCATGCTCAACCTCCTTGTCTCCCGCCCGTGGCGGGGCATCTATATTGATATACTTAGCTTAGAGGAGTATTATATCCTCGGCCTCCCGGCCTGCGGTATTATTGTACACCAAATTGAGTGCTCAAGTCAAGTGTTTGGGTAGCAGGTTTGCTTGCACGGTGGGCTTGACTTGGCAATGTGTTTTGTGGTACAATGTTTATGGTGGGGCATCCCCGCCTCACTTTTTCTCTCTCCTTTGACTAGCCGGCCATCCTCGACCGGCTAGTCTGCTTGTATCTATCTGTCGTAGGGGTTTACCTCGGCTGTTTCAAGGTCAGAGATAAGAGACTCACTGGTCTCTAGGGCCTCAATAACATTGACACAAGCAATACCAAGAAAAGCCTCGTCACTTCTTTGATCCTTGGCTTCCGCCTCCCGCAGAGCAGCAATCAGATTGCCCTTAGCCTCCGCTAGCAGCAGGTGTGATCTCTTCAGTTCTTTGAGCATTGCAGTTCTCCTTGTGTGGTATATGAGTCTCTCGGCTACATCATCATAGTAGCATAGTGCGGGTGGGCTGTCAAGTACCAGTTTGGCATCCCCGCTGGGATAGTCTGCTTTAGGTAACCGTTCCCCCCCGGCGGGCTCATTTCAAGTCTCCTATTCTAACCTTGGTTGGCATTCGCCGCGCCATTGCCCACGCTTGCCTTGGGTATTCATGGTATTCTCTGAATTTTGGTAACAATACGCGCTCCACGCCCTTTGTCTTGTGCTCGTTCGGCACAATCAACTGTGGTTCAGGGTTGAAGTAGAGGCGTGATCCAGAGTATGCGTTGAACTGAATGTGTGGTGAGATTTTCTTTTCTCCAAAAATATTGGCAAACAGCTCCCCCGCTCGGGGTGTTGACAGTCCACCATAGGAGTTGAATAACAGCAGTCCTTTTTCTACTGGAAGAAGCCAGGCCCGCCCCCTTGGTTCCCCGGACATTCTATAGGTACGAAAGGCCATGCCTCCAGCCTCCATGATGGCTTGGCGGGCATGTCCATATGCGTGGTCTGCACCTCCATAGCAAGAACCTTGATCTCCATAAGAACCCATCCTCCATGACAGTTGTCGAGTGATGTCAAACACCCATTCCTTGGTCCTGATGGTGTGGGCATGATAGATATTCCCAATCTCTGAAATATCCTTGGTTGACAGCTTTATTTTCCAGAAGTTGAAATATTGACTTATTCGCTTTGGGAACGTGCCCCGCAGCCCGTTCTCATTTTTAGTTGTGGTTATCCACTCAAGCCCAACAGAGCGGACTGCTTCTTTCATGTCCTCCAATGTCCAATATGTTCTGGGCTTGTAGGGTAGAAGTATGCGGGCTATGGCCGTGATTCCATGTTCATTTAGTTCTTCGGGCATCTCAAAGTTTACGTAATAGGGACTGTCCAGAATGATATCTTCGAACTTGGCCGGCACCTTAAGATGAATGAAATCCTTTGGTTTGTGAATCAGTTTAGCCACCAGTCATTCTCCTGTCAGATTGGGCGATCCCAAATCTCAACTGTTGTCCGCACGCCTGACACACTACCAGTCGGCTGTCCCACGAGTGTAGCCTCTGGCTGTGGGGGTGGCGGGTGATGGAGTAGCGAGCCGGATCACCGCAGAACTCACATCGTTCCTCAGCGACGGCGGCCTTGACTAGAATCCGTGGACTAGGCATTCTTTGCCTCCAAAGTGTTGACTGTCTTCCGCCCCACCACAAAAGCATCCCAATACGCTTTGGAGCTTATGTGAGGACGGTCCAGCTGTAGGGCAAAAATTGTATTCTCCGTGTCTTCTAGGATGGTAACTGTTACCACTTCATCCTCTTGTGGGGCATAGGATGGAGCGAACAGTCCCAAGAACAGATTTTCAATGATATCGCCCGCTTCCAGCTTCATCAAGTAGAATGGATGCTTTTGCGGCTCCCATCTGGTGGCGGGCTTATTCATCGTTTCGTTTTTGTAGTTCATTGAACTGCACCTCCGTCAGGGAGTGTAGACTGGTCCACCGTTCGGGGGGCTCGTAACTCTGATAAGCCTCCCAGCAGTATGTACACATGTTGTGTTCTTCCATTGTCCAGTGGTCTCTAGGGTTTACCAGATAGCCACAGTATTCGCAGGCCGTCAGCCCAAGTTCTGGTTTGCTGTCATCTGTTTCTTCAATAGCCAGGGTTTGCCAGGCCATTGCCTCGGCCTCATCTTCACTGTATCCCCCTTCTATATAGAACTCAGTAAGTTCGTTGAAGACGGCCCATTCCTCATCTTCTACATCAGCCATAGACTCAATGTGTGCTCCCGCCCGAGTGTCTTCCCACCCGTCATAAGCATTGTGCCCACTCCATCGGTAAGCCCTTGGCAAGACCTCGGGTGCTTCAATCCGTTCATCCTTATACAGCTTCCAGAATTTTTGGAAGTTCTCAACCATCATCACCAGTTCATTTGTAAAGGCGTGCGCCCCAGTTCCGTGGTTCATGTAGTAGGCACAGCCAAAGTTTATGCCGCTTATTCCTAGGCCATCCATGTAGGAGATGTCAGAGAATAGCCCATCCTCTATGATGAATCCACACCCCCCCAACCTGTCCCTTAGTTCTGCGTGGTCATATTGATACAGCACTACATCGCAGCCTGAGCGGTCAAACTGGAACATCCATTTGTACTCTTTGGGTGACTCAAAGTACTGAGCGGTGCTGTAGCCACTTTCCTCTCCGGTAGTTAGAAGCACATCGGGGACAATACCCAGCGCCGGGAGAAGGTCCATAATGATGTACACGCCCAGACGATCATCCATTGTTGGGTGAAACACAACGGTATTGTGGTGAGTTTCGACAACACAGAATGGCCCCTTGTCTATTACGGAATCCAGATGTGCTACGGCTAGGACGTTAGAGCCCCTGTCAAACCAGATATGATGGCCATTGGGCGTCATTGTCACCACGCCGCCCATAGCCCGGAAGCTCTCCTCTGTCTGAGTGCATCTGAGCCGCAGCTGTCTTAGATCAATGTTCATTCTTCATCCGCCTCTGAAGGGTGCATCTCAGCGTCATGCTCCTCCATGTCCTCTACGCACTCACCACATTCTACACAGCAGTGCTCCTCACACGAGTCTCTCATATATTCACTGCACACTTCGCAATAGTAAAGATGACTGGAGGCACAATTCTCACAGTATGATTCATTATCACAAGATACTCTATCATCTTGGGGGCATGCTTCACTGCAATACGAGCAATAGAAGAAGTCATCGCTAAAGCATTCCGCACAATACGGCTGGTCGTTGTAAATATGTGCGTAATCCTCGCCTACTCTATCGCCACAGTTGCAACAGTGATAACCGAAGTCATCTTCCCAATCAGTGTATATTGTTGTTTCACTCAGGCCCTCTAATACATCCACTGAGGCGATAGCCACAGCATCTCCGTTTAGATACATTGCACTGTCTGGCTCAAAGCCCAGCGGCACCCGCTTGTAGGACAGCCCCATTACAGTAGCAAGCAATCGGGCGGCCGCCAAACTCTGGTATGGTCCATAAGCATTGAACAGGTACAGAATGTTCTCGTGAGGCACAATCCAGGCACGTCCCAGCCCCCGCCTAATGGGGATGGTTCTGGTTCTGGCGGCGGCATACACTCCCTTCCCCCATTTTATGTCCATGTCGAGATTGCGTGTCACATAGCGTCGCCTGCTCTCTAAGCAATTCCGGCAGTTACAAGGCGACTCAGACAAAATGCCATGAGTAATGATATTTGCCGATACCGGCTCAGGCCCAGCACGGCATGCCCACATAAATTCTGATGGGCTGGTACGCTCAAGCCTTTCTATGATATCTAACTCAGGCTTGGTTGAATAGAAGCGAACAGCATAGGCCCCCAGGCTTGGTAGCACTTCTGTTCTGGAGTGATTATAGTCTCCCCAAAAGCATGAGCCGGGGTCGCCATAGTTCCCCCGGCTCCAGTCAAAATCTTGTGTCAGGTCAAACAAAACGCGTTCGGTTTCAATCGTGTGGGCGCGGGCGATATTGCCAATCTCTGCTACATGCTGTGTTGTTAGTTTGAGGTTCCATTCCTTTTTGAGCCAGCGGGCCGCACGCTTAGGGAATGTCCCCACAATCTTATGCCCGCTCTGGTCTTTGGTTACCACCCATGCCCATTCCCACCAATCGGGGAAGCAAAAATAGGGATTTATGTTCTTTTGAATGTAGTCTCGCAGGGCTTTCTGCCCCTCGGTTGTAATGCCATTTGTTGGCATCTCAACCATGTAGGGTGTGTCAAGCTTGATGTCCTCCAAGCGGGCGGGGGTTTTTAGCTCCCGAATATCAGAAGAATCATAGGGAATGTGTGGTTCACTGGGCATCGCATTGCTCCAAGTAGGCCCGCAGTTGAGCTAATACGGATGATGCTACATCCCTGATTCGGTATACATTCATCGGGCTCGTCTCAACGATTTCGAGCTGTGCCACGGCTCGGCGGATTTGATAGTCTGCAACAGCGAAAGCATCCCGCAATCCGTCTTCATAGATGCTTAGGTGTTTTGTTATTTCATCCTGTTTTGGCATGTCAGTCTCCCGTATGCTCGCCGCGCCCGCAGACATTAAACCCATATGGGCGGGCATCTTCCAGCACCATCATAAGCTCTTCGGGATTGTTCAGTGGCCCCACAAGATAGGAGTACATCGGGCCGCGCACGGCTTCGATGGCCTCCACCCCCGTGAGTACCTTGAGGTCAAATGTTCTCTGTCCTAGCACTTTCAGCGCGAACCATCCCATGTTAACCTCCTCATATTTCTAGTAAGGTAACATCTTCGCTGTAATATCCGTTACTTTCTCCGTACCATCTGATCGTAACACTGCCTCTGTTAGTTCTTAGCACATAGAAGGTCCAAGTGAATGTGCCCCCGCCTGTATCGCCCTCATTGGTGCTTTCCCGTGCTTCTAGGATGGGCAGGCCAATCAGGTCGTCCAGCTCCCCTACAATGTCTTCTATTGATACGTCCTCGCAGCAGTCTTGTTGGTGATACATTTTGTACCGCGGACCATCAACAGTGCTAAAGACAATATTACTTTTGTCCTCAGCCACAACAATCCTAACAAGGATTTTTCCTGTCAGGTCACTCATTTTTGCGTTTCGCATTATACCCTCCTTTGGGTAATCGTTACCACACCCTTCCCCCGCGGTTGGGCGGGCATTTGACCTCCGTAGTGTACCGCAACTAGTCGCTTGCGGCTCGGCGGGGCGGTCAGTGTCTGCTGCATGATTCGAACATGCGTCTCTTGGCGGAGGGCCAGGCGTCCTTGCCTCTAGACGAAGCAGACATTGTACTGTGAGCATATCATGATTCTGTCCGGCTGTCAAGCTAACGGCCGGCGGATATTGTTCCTCCAAATACAATCCAAAGGGTTTGGGTTACGAAAATCAACAGCAGCATACTGAATGTAAACGCTGTGAGTGTGGCGATTAGCCTTGTGCTCATTGTAAACTCCTATTCTAGTTCATCCGCGGCCGCGTCCTACACCTGTAGCACGCGGCGGCAGTGAAGTAGACTTTGGGCGGGCCGGGCGCTACTCCGGCTATGCCGCCTGCTCAGCCCGACAGTTCTCTAGGACTCGTCGGTCCAGTCCATGCAGGATATAGGTTGCGTGTTCTGCTTTCCACGCCGCCGCCCTTGTTTTGTTAGCCCAACTTGAACGGGCTTGCACTCTCACCCGTACCCAGCAGCAGGCCCGCCATGGCTTCATTGGCTCGGGAGATGGCTTCTACATACCGCGCCTTGTCGGCATCGCTCAAGGCCCAAGTACGGATGTTGGCGACCTTGCGCAGCTGGTTCAGGGTTGTCTGAACGCGCTTATCCGCAACGGTCACCGCGTCGGCGGCATTCTGGTGAACATTGGTTGACATCGTACTGTCTCCTTCGGTCAGGATGACCGGCCCGCCTGGTAACGTTACCGGGCGGGACGCTCCGCCTCACCTATCCACTATTTAAGTATAGTCGAGTTCTGGCCGTGTGTCAAGCCGGATGCCATTTTCGATCAACCGCCCACACCTCACGGCGGGCCTCATTCTGTCTCCCGCTTGCAAGGTAACAGTCCTGACACAAGGGAACTGTTACCATTGGGAAGCGTGTTACCCAGCGGGCCGAGTTTACTGCTATGTCACTCCCGCAGTCAGCGCAGGCGCAACGCGACTCACTTTCCTCCATGACTGCGCGCTGCTCATCGCGGCGGGCGCGGTATGCCTCTTGCTTGTGTGAGTGACAGCATTCTAATCCCGTATCTTCACAGTCACATGTTAGAGCGTTGATGTGCATGGCAGGCTCCTGGTAATGGACTGCGGGCGGGGTCATTTCTCCCCGCCCGCGTCATTCCCTACTATTTAATTGTAGCACAAGTTCTAGCCGTTGTCAACCGTCAGGTGGGGCTGCTCTAGTTCAGCATGGCAATTACGGCATACTACTATACACTTGCGAATCTCCTCTTTTACCTTTGGCCAGGGAGCATTGCCCCCTAAGTAAGTGACCCCCAGGTTGAACGATTTCTTTGTTGGGTCGATGTGATGAAAGTCTAAGGCGGCGGTATTTCTTTTGTATCCACACACAGAACACCCTACGAAACGCTTGTAGCGCCTCACAATGTTTTGTCTGTGTCGGGCGGCCGGTTTATTCCATCCCCGTTTGTATGGCATTTTGCTGAATGGCATTTCTGCCCACACATCTCCAACTCTTCGCATGCGCTGATAGTGACCAGCACATAGTCCTTTGGCTATAAACTTGCGTCCACATCCTTCTATGCTGCATATTCTCATGGTGACCTCCCACTATTCTATTATACCACACATTTTCTATTTGTTAAGCTTTGTATGTTCAAATAGAAAAGCCCAGGTAACGGTTACCTGGGCTTTGGTGGCACTGTCAAGATGTCAAGCGGGCCAGTATTTCGGGTGCCATGTCTCAGTACAAAATGTTATCCGCGGGTTGTAGTGCATTACCTCAGTCCGGGCCGGAGGGTTGTAGTCCACCCTCTTAGGCTCTAACCTAGGCGGGCGGTTGGTCCATTCCATTGGCAGACCTTTGGGCCTGTTCAGTTCTTGCCATGCCTGCTCCGCACTCATACCATCATGCATGAGTAGAAGCAGTTGGGCGGTCTGCTTGTCGATGCGGGGGGCAATGTACTCGCGCCGATCCTTGAACCGCTTGATACTCTCACTCTCCTTGGTGTGGGCCAGGGACCGCCTGTACCTCTTGCTCTCATTGACGTGATACTTATTGGCCTCATACCATTCCCTCTTTGCCGAGCGCCTTGCCTCCAGTTGGGCGGGGGATAGCTCACTCACCCGTTTGGTAGTGGGCCTAGTCTTAGGCTTGGCCTTGCGGGTGGCGGGCCGGTTCAGGCGGGCGGATCGTGTATACTCCCGCTTGAATGTAGCCAGTCTTGACTCCGCGTCTGTGTCCATTCTATTCTCCTTGTAAGGTGCGCTCTGGTAATCGTTACCAGTTGGTCCGGCGGACCTTCCCACGTCCTAGCGTACTAGGGCGTGGGCGGGGGGCCGGACCTATAGATCAAACTCTACTTCTATGGCCTCTCTTACAAACTCTGCGACCGTTACGCCTGCGTCGTAGCTGTCGCGGTATGCAAGGTCTGGAAGGTCATCACACCCCAGGCCGAGCAGGTTGATAAACTTTTGATTGACTCGTGCTTTCCATTCCTCGAATGTGTACATGGCAATATTTCCTTTCGTGCCTTGACTATACACCCGGGCGGGCGGGTGTCAAGCTTCTCTAATCATACTCTAATGTAGTGTTCTATTGGGCGGTAACGATTACCGAGGGGCGGGCGGGCGGGATCATAAAGCAAAGAGCCCTATTACTAGGGCTCCTGTGTTTGGTTCTGATAGTTGGGCTATTGGGGATAGATCATAGCGATAGCCCATTTCACAGCATCTTCCAAAGACATGAAGCTGTATTTGCTCCCCCAGATCATCAATACCCAATCACAGTATCCGCGTTCGTAGATAGTGAACTTATTCATTGTCGGGCTCCTGCGGTGGGCGACTCCCACCTATCTACATTATAAACCCAATTCGCTAGCTGTCAATAGGCAAAGTAAGGATTACTCTAACTCAGGTGGAGGCCGGCGGGGGCAAAGAACGTGCTGCCTCCCCTCCCCTCACTCACTCCCCTCCCTCATTCCATGCGTGTGTGGGTGCGTGGTGGGTGGGCCATGCGTGTGGCATGTGTGTGTGTGTGGTGTGTGGGTGCGTGAGTGTGTGAGGGGGGCGGCATCCCATGCCGCTGAGTATGTGGTAGATGAGAGAAAACTGCGTCCCTGGCTCGCCCGTTACCCCCCACCCACGTCGCCTACATCGCTTGCTAGCCTCGTCGCTATGCCACTTCAAAAAGTTGGAGTATTTTGGAGTTCTGACCTACGCACCTCCTACGCATAGAATGCCTATTACTTGGCAATTTGGTCTGCGAAGGTATTGACTTACAACAAAAAATGTGGTATAATGTATCTATAGAATCAGGAGAGTCACAAATGCTGGGAAGTCTGCTCTTTCTTCTCTTTATCTATCTAGTAACGACGGACGGGGGACACCCCCGCCAACGCCATTATCATCGAACCCCATGGGACCCAAAAGCTGAACAAGAATATTATCTTTGGTTGAGGCAGTGGTTGAAGAAGTAATGACTGATCTGTTCTTTACCGCCGTTGCTGTTGGATGGATAGCCGCCGCCTTGTATTACTTGGCCCGCCTGCCCGGCCCGCACTGCAAGAATGACCCAGACGAGGAGAATAAGTTATAGGAGACATCATTGTTTATCTGCTGGATAAGTATGGTGGGGCCACCCTGGCCCTGCTTGTCGTTGCTTATCTGGCAGTTGAGTTCGGTCTAGATATTCTTCATGAGTTTGTTGTAGAATGGATTAAGAAGAAGAGAGATGGATGGAGAAATGACCTGTAATGGCCCCCCGCAAGAAAAAGAGCATGAGCACCCCGGCTAGTTTGTCAATATCTCTAGCATGGGCATTTAAGAAATGGATTGTGGTTAGACCAGATGGAGGTTGTCAGGTTTTGCTCCCTTTAAATGAACTTGATAATACTATCAGAGAGGGAATAGACTATGCCCCCAAAGAAAAAGAGTCCAAGTAAAGCAAAAGCCAAGAAGATGCTAGAGGAGGGTGTAGTTCACGGAAAGAAAATAACCCCCAGCCAGCGTCGATATTTTGGGTGGGTGTCAGGTGGGAAGAAGAAACCCAAGAGGAGGAAGAAATGAACTTTATTGAGGTTGCGTGTCCCGAAAAACTAGTCATAACATTTTGGAGTGATGACGATGAATCGGGAGCTGAGTGGCGAGCTACGCTCAATGGCAAGGATTATGCTCATGGTATTCTGGGAGTGCCCAAGTCCTTTGCCAGCATTAGATGGTTAGTTGATGACGCAGACCAGTTTATACAGAAAGAGGCAATGAGAACTGAGCGAGAACTAGAACTAGAGAAAAAAATTGAGGAACTTAAGACAAAACTGATGGTGGTACACAAAGAAATGGAAAAGAGGATGCTGTGGGGAAGAAAAATGTGAAGACATCTGCCGCTGAAATTCGAGGGGCTCTTGGAATAACTAGTGAAGACTTGGAAGCAGCCAAGATGGCAATTAAAGAAGCAGAAATAGCCGAGGGCGAGACACGACGGGCATTGCTCAATGCCTGGACGGAGTTTATGCCCGAAAGCGAACGAGATGCTGTAATGGACTACTGGGTATACGAGTGGATTAGACAGGAGTGGCCCGCCCAGACAAAGCAGGAGCGAGCACCCCTGCCAGTAGAGGAACCGTGGGGATGAAGGCACGACAGGTGTTCGATGGGGAAGTCATTGAGTTCCTAGAGGGGGAACCACAGACGATCATCTGCTGCGACTGCGGGCTAGCACACGACATCACTTTAGTTAGGCCAGCAAGTGAGGGAACGGAGGCCCCGCCCAAGACTGGTTATTTGCGGTGGGGCCTGAACAACAGGTCGACGGCACAGACACGGAGGTTCAACAAATACAAGAGATGAGACGCACTCAGGCTAGTCGCAGACAGTTAAAACGATACCTAAAACTTCATTGGCTTACCAAGCGCCCCGGCGATGGGTTGTGGCTGTTCAGACGGAGATGAGATATTGGTGGCGGTAAATCTAGCTGGTACACTGGTTGGGGAGGACCACCCAGCATTCTGTATAGCAGAGATTGGACACAACCACCAGGGCAGTGTCCAGAAGGCAATAGACCTTATTGACATTGCCGCCCGGGCTGGGGCGAGCGCCGTCAAGCTTCAGAAACGAGACAACAAAACTCTCTTTACTGAATCCTACTACAACTCGCCCTACAATAGCGAGAACGCCTTCGGCGCTACTTATGGGGAACACCGAGAGGCGCTGGAGTTTGGGAAGAAGGAATACCTGGAACTGATGCTTTATGCCTCAACCAAAAATATCGCCTTCTTCGCCGCCGCCTTCGACATCCCAAGCGCCGACTTCCTGGAAGATATTGGTGTTCCATTCTACAAGATTGCGTCAGGCGGAGCAACCAACACCACCCTCCTGAAGCACGTGGCCAAGTTTGGTAAGCCAATGATTATTAGTCTGGGTGGGTGTACGCCTCAGGATATTCTACGGGTCTACGATGCTGTACGTCCCATCAACTCCCAACTTGTGTTTATGCACTGCGTGGCGGCATATCCCGCCCCTGTTGATCTGCTGAACTTGATGCGGATTGTAGATTTGAAGAAGTGGTTCCCCGATGTGGTAGCCGGTTTTTCAGACCACCAGGATGGGATCAGTATGGGTCCCGTGGCATATGCGCTGGGGGCACGAGTCTTTGAGAAGCACATTACCTTCTCACACTCTGCCAAGGGGACCGATCACGCCTTCTCACTAGAGGAGGCAGGCCTCACGACTTATATCAAGTACATCAATCATGCAGTCAAGGCGCTGAAGCGGCTGGAGCAACCATTGGAAGAAGAAAAGGCACCGATTAAGAAGATGAGCCAGGGCGTGTATGCCGCCCGTGATATGGAGGCTGGAACTTGGCTACGACAGCGTGATCTCGCGCTAAAGTCGCCCGCGAGTCAAGTGGCGGCTTGGTGGTATGAAGTGCTTGTGGGCAAGGTGCTGCGAGAGCATGTAAAGAAGGATGAACCAATCTTGACAACCCACATTGAGGGGGGATTGGGTGCCTAGACTCGAATACATTCGTTACGAAGACATGAAAGACCTGCCCCCCGAGCAGTTGGCTTGGGCCTGTCGAGTGAATGCACTGTATATGGTTGCCAAGGCTGGGCGGGGGCACCTTGGCACCTCGTTGTCTAGCATGGAAGCCATTCTGGCTATCCGTAAACTAATGGGAGAAAATGATGTCTTTATTGGATCGAAGGGACATGATGCGGCGGCGCAGTATGCGGTCCTTGTCGCTCTCAGATTACTTCCCGAGGATTCACTACACAGATTTCGGCAGGGTGGCTTACCCGGACATCCTGAACTTCCCACTCCCGGAATCTTCGCAAATTCTGGCAGTCTCGGAATGGGTCTTTCTAAGTCAATTGGGTTTGCCCGCTCAGGAAAAGGAATAGTTTACTGCCTCCTTGGAGACGGCGAGATGATGGAGGGGCAGAACTGGGAAGCTGCCCTCTTTGCCAAGAAAAACAAGGTCGAGAATATCATCGCTATTGTGGATGTCAATGGATTGAGCCAAGACGGAGATGCTTTTCTGGACATCAACCGCATCTACAATATGTTTCGTGGGGCGGGATGGACAACGGTAGTAGTTAAGAACGGGAACGATTACCAGGATGTGTGGACGGCACTGGTCAACATGCGAAACAAGATTGAACTGGGGCCGACCGCCGTCCTTCTTCACACCACCAAAGGGTTGGGTGTCAGTGAGTTTGCGGGGACACTCGCATCACACGCGGGCCCGCCCGAGGACTATTGGGGTGCTCTGATGGAGATGCGGGCGCACCTGCCGCCTGATATACAGTATACGCACGGCGATGAGTGGGTGCCAGCAAAGAAGGAACGTCATCCGTTGTCCGCCGCATTCGGGGCGGCAGTCATGGAAATCCTGGAGAAGAGCCCAGATGTTGTGGTGCTGGGGATGGACACTCTAGACGATCACGGACTGGTGGCTGACGGGCGGCGCATCATTGATTGTGGCATCGCTGAGCAGAACGCCGTGTCGATGGCGTCGGGACTGGCTCTGGATGGCTTCAAACCGATTGTGGTGACATACGCGAGATTTCTGTCGAGAGCACATGAACAAATCTACAATCAAATTACGGAGGGAACAGCAGTTGTATATGTAGGCTCAATGGCTGGGCCACTGCCGCCTGAGGGGCCGGGAGCGAGCCATGAAAGCCTGGATGATGATATCGTAATGGGAACTATGATGGATATATTAGAGCCAAGAACGGTCGATGCAGTAGAAGTTGCACTGTCCGAAGCTCAGTTCTACGACGAATCTGTATATATAAGGATTGTGCAGCAATGAAAATCATACTCGAATTCGAGGACGGGGGAGAGGAACAACAGGCGCTCACTGGAGCATCCATGGCTGCATCTGCCAGACTTGGTAAGGAGTATACAGAGGCAGACATTGCCATGGGAGCGATAAGAATTTGGATGACTAGTATAACAGTGTCGGAAACCAATCAGCCAAAACCTGGCGACGATATTGTGGTGATAAAATGAGTATCGCCGCCTTCATCCCTCTCCGAGCAGGCGGGACCCGTGTTGGACTAATCAATGGACTAGACAAGGAGCGCGCCCTGCTGGGAGGCAAGCCACTGATGGCCTGGACAATTGAGGCCGCTCTAGAAAGCGAGATATTCAACGGGGTGTATGCGGTCGTGGCCTCTGAAGCTCACGCAGCAATGGCAGCCAAGTACGGGGCGCAGATTATCAGGCGTCCTGAGTATACGACCCGCCCCGGCTCCCCAGATATTGAATGGGTGGAGTTTGTTCTGAAGAAGTTTCGAGGGGAATATTGGACATACGACGCATTCTCTATTCTGCGTGTGACCTCCCCCTTTCGCACGGGACGACATATTCGAGAGGCGTGGAATAAGTTTCAGGGAACATTGGGGGCCGACAGTTTGCGGGCGGTAAAGAGGGTAGACCAGCACCCCGGCAAAATGTGGGTGGTGGCGGGGCAGATGATGTATCCCCTCCTTCCAATGGGAATGGGAAGCGGACCAGAAGTCCCGCCCTGGCACAGCAGAGCAACACAAGACCTGTTCCCCTGCTATATCCAGACGGCGGGTCTCGAATTTGCCTATTCGGACGTGGTTCTGGAGACACACACGATTGCTGGTGACTATGTAGTTCCTTACGTGCTAGAGGGAGCGGCGGCCCTTGATATTAACACAAAGGAGGACTGGAATGCAGCAGAACGACTTGTTCAGCCTTTCTAATAAGACTGCTATAGTCACCGGGGGTTCGGGCCGCCTCGGTCCTATTTGGATCGAGACACTAGAGGAGGTGGGTGCGCGGGTGTTTGTGCTAGACCTGCCCGCCTACGATGTGTCGAAGTTGAGTGATGTGGTTGCGTTCAGAGGCATATTGCCACCAGATCAGACTCCTACAATCGTAGTCAACAGCGCCGCCATTGACAACCCGCCCGGCACAGACGCCAAGTTCTTTGGGAATGTGGAGCGCATCCTAGATGTAAACTTGGTGGGGGCGGTAAACGTTACCAAGGTCTTTATGCCAGGAATGGTGAGGGCCGGCGGGGGCGTGTTCGTTAACATCGGATCAATAATGGGTGAGACGGGTGCCGACTGGAGGCGTTACGAGTCGCCATTTGAAAAGCCCGTTGGATACAATTTGTCCAAGGCTGCTCTTATTCAACTTGCTCGTTCAGTTACCACACAATATGGGCGGTACGGAGTAAGAGGAATAACCATCGCATTTGGTCCAGTTGATATTGGACTTGGGGAAGAGTTCAAGAGAAGGTTTTTGGAGGATGTGCCCATTGGGAGAATGATAAGCAAAGAAAGTCTACAAAAGACTCTCTTGTATGCTGTATCGTGTCCAGAGTTGGCGGGGACAAGAATTTTGGTGGATGGAGGCTATTGTGCGTGGTAAGTTTGAAGACATTACTGGCCAGACTTTCGGTCGTTTAACGGCCCTTGAGCGGGTAGAAAATGACCGGAATAAAAACACACAATTTCGATTTCGATGCTTGTGCGGGAATGAGGTTGTGGCTCTATCGGGAAACGTGAGAACGGGAAAGACAAAAAGTTGTGGATGTCTTCAGGCAGAAAATTATGAAAACCACAGGATCGAGCCAGGAAAGGCAAGTTTCAATCGTGTAATAAACCAATACAAGAATAATGCTCGAATCAAAAACTTGGAATGGTCTTTGTCAAGGGAACTGATCGAAGAAGTTATGACGGGTCTTTGTTTTTATTGTGGGACGCCTCCAAAGAGGGAAGAAAGCGGACCAAATGGATCGTTTGTTTATAATGGCCTTGACAGAATAGACAGCAGCAGAGGATATATTCCCAGCAATGTAGTTCCGTGCTGCTGGAACTGTAATCGAATGAAAGGAGACATGGCGTTTGGGGAGTTTCTAAACCATGTTTATGAGATTGCTGGATATCGCCCGCCTCGGTATATATACACAACTGCTCTTGCCGATTCTGCTAATGTCACACTCTAATATAATGTGGCCGGGTATTCTGATGGTGGTCCTGATTGTAGTCATATTAGTTATCCTAAGTTCAACGACGTGGGAGGACAGGACATGAAATTACCTCACAGAAAGGATGATCCGCTTGATACATGGCCCGAGTTATATACTGCCTGGGCGGCAGTCATGTTTACTGTTCTTGTTGTGATAAGTATACTAAGCTATTTCGCAAACTGTAGATAACGGAGGAATAATGCGAATTTTACCCGAGGCAATAGAAATCAGTCGTGAGGTCGTAAAGGAGTTAGGAGAGCGTGGGGGCCGCGCTGCCGACGGAGGCATCTCTTTGCCCTTCTTGGCAAGCATGGCCGCTGCGGCGGGGGATGGTGACCATGTTGATATAGGCTCACTGTATGGAGCCTCGGCCATCGCCGTTGCTCTCATCAAGACAAAGCTGGGCCTGAAGGGCGATGTTTATTGTATCGACCCCTATGACCAGAAGAAGCGAGATGCCTTGGTGAAGGCGAACCCTGGACTGGAAAGTCCGATCTCCGCCACCCCCGAAGAACTCTTGGCCAATGCCGAGCATTTTGGAGTGAAGCTGACACTGATTCGCAAGAACAGCCACCCGTGGCCCGAGGAACTAAAGGATAATGTTTTTGCCTCAGCCTATATTGATGGCGACCACTTGGGTGAGGCCCCTATGAACGACTTCTTGAACTTGCGGGGGCGGGTGACAGGATACATTGGCACTGATAACATGGAAGAGGAGTATCCAGATGTAGTAAAGATGGTTCTCTCCGCCGCCGCCCAAGAAGACTGGTTCTTGTGGTATAAGAATATGGTGTTTGCTGCCCTGCGGCGCATCCTGCCCGCTCGACATCTTGCTGGTTCAGAGGGCGACCAGAACATGCTATTAAGATGACAAAGAAAATGCTGTCGTGCCCAATATGTGGTAAGACGGGGTTCCGTGCCCCGGGTCCCCTAAACTCGCACGTCAAAGCCTTGCATCCCGGCCACACGCTTCGTAATACCCCTGAGGGACAGAACACCTACAAAGCAACCTATGAAATCCCTGTATTGGAAGAAGGGTTTCATGAGATAAACTGCCCCGCCTGTCGTCGCCCGACTGTGGCTTACTACAGAGAGGATGGTAAGATGGCGGAGTCCTCAAAGGAAATCCCGAAGCCGCCGTCTTCCTCTGAGCTGCCTCACTCAATCAATACAGTGCGGCGCAATGCGCATCCCGTGGTAGTAAAAGAACGATACAAGATGCGCTGGAACGGAGAGGAGAATAGATGGAAGCGAACTGTGGCAATGATGGGGACACACGGCAAGACTGCCCCTGAGATGCCGTGGTTCGAGTTGGGAGTGGATGAACGGTGGCTACTGAATGACAGCCACGGCATCCCCTTTGTAGAGCCACACGTTGAGGCGGGCAAAGTAGATCGCTGGTGGCAACTACATCACCGATGGCGCACCACCCGCCGGCACACTCGTCACGCTACCGATCACTGGCAGTGGCTACAAGATGTGGGAACGGTTCCCAGGATTGTGATGCAGCGGAAGTACAAGGAAGTCCCAAATAGTGAGGGCTTTCCCTTCCGAGAAGTGTGTGAGATGTTCTTGAGTGACAAGTTGGGCCGGGGGGCGGGCCACGTTCAGTACTACTTCACCAACACGTTCTCCTATATGTTCGCCCAGGTTCTTTATGAGAAGGTAAAGGGCATCAAGGACTGGGAGCGGGTGGAGCTGTATGGATGTGAACTGGAACAACTGGAAACCGAATACTTCCGGCAGCGGCCTGGCATCGAGTTCTGGATGGGAATGTGTGTAGCCTACGGCGTAGAAATCTATGTTCCCGAGCCGTGCTTCATGCTTTACGCCCAGGATGTAGTGCAGACACCACGGGGGCAGATGATGCTTCAGTATCCTGGTTACATGGCGTATGGATACAAGAGCCCGTCGCTGGAGGAGGCAAAGGCCCAAAATCTTCCTATTGGAGTAGACCCAATTGAGGAGAACGTGATCGGGGCGTGGGACGACTATCTCGCCACCGACCATACCTATGCTCTGAATGAACAGTTCGCTAAGATGATAAAGCGAAACGACATTTCAGAGTTCAAGAACGATAATGAGGCTCTCAACCAGTGGATGAACGAACTAGCGGCTTAATGTATAGCAGCCGGGCGTTCTCCGCTCGGCAACTCAAGGCCGCGCTCGTCGTGATGCCCTCGTCTGAGGCTCAGGGCATCCGACGAATGGCGCGCCGTCTGGATCGCAAGACCGGCATGGGCTACTATGCCGCGCTGGATGCCGTGGCTACTATTGGCGTTTGGCTCAAGGACTTCCCCAGTTCGAGGGTTGGCCTGAGTTCGTCCTAGTCCCCAGCACAAAAACAAAGACAACATAACCATCATATGGTATAATCCTATGATGGAAGAGGTGCATCTAATGCCCGGACGCTTCATGGAGCGCCCAGACGGGGCTGCTCCTTTGTTTACTCCGGGGCCGGATGGCTCCGGGGCACTCATGGCACGCAGACGGTGGGAGGCCGAGCGGGAAGCAACCGAGCGGGCTCTCATATTGGCCGCCCGAGAGGTTTCTGATGGTGACCTGCCCGAGAACGTGACTCTGGAACAGGCTATGGACTACGTTTTGCGCCTTCCCCTGATGCGGAAGGCGTTTGCGGGACACGTTGCTGCGACCAAGTTAGTTCTACAGCAGTTGGATAGACTCCGCGGCGGCGCGCAGGCCGATACTCAGGTTGATGCGCGTCAAGTACACGTCAACGTCTACCAACTTGGTCGCCCAGAAGCAATGCGGCTTGCGGAAGACCTGCGGGAGGCAGGCAAGATTGCGGCTGCCGCCGCCGTGGAGTCTCAAGTTGGAGACGAAGAGGGAGTATACGAAATCCGAGTTCCAATTGACTGAAAACATCGAAATCCTGCTTCTGCACAGTGAGACAGAAGCGAGGCTTACCCATCAGCACGTCTACGATGAGGTAGAGCGGATTAGTGTCCGTACCGGGCGGGATTTTCGACACTTCATACAAAAGCGGGACGAGGATTTGTGGTTTGTGGCCCCCGAGGGGGCGCTAAACCCCAAGAACTGGGTCTACATTCCTCGCTATGGCACGAACGGCGCTTCGGGGGACAGCCCACCCGCCTTTGCGCTCTACTTCTTGACGGTAACGGGCATGCCGTTCGCCCCCCATCACATTGATTGGGCAGATTTCATGTGGGAGTGCTTCGATGACCACGTGGGGGCGATCATCGAGGCGTTTCGCGGCAGCGGGAAGTCGATTTTCATGCGGGTTCTGCTGTCCTACCTCATTGGACTGTTCCCAGAACTGTCCAGCATGATTATCCGCTCCGCCGACACCGCTGCCAAGAACACGGCGGAGGGCGTGGCCAAGATTATCTCCGATCACAAGCCCTGGAAGCTCTGGTTCCCCCCAGTCCTGCCAAAATCGAAGCCCGGCCAGTCGGGGGGCGAGTGGAGTGCCGCCAAGGGCTACTCCGTCATTGATATTTCTCGCGATGAAGACGAGTGGAACACTGTTGAGGCGTCCCGCACGTCTCCGACGCTGACGAAGTTTGGAATGGGTAGCAAATCGGTGCTGGGATCGCGGGTGACGCTCGCCATGCTGGCGGACGACATCCACGATGAGGAAAACTCGGACTCCCCCGCGATGCTGGAGAGAATGGTCACCAGATTTCAGGGAATTGTTGAGAAGTGCCGTACCCCCAACAGTCGGCTCGCCATTATTGGTACTCCGTGGGGAACACAAGACCTTTTGCAGCGCCTGCCACAAACTGGTGAGTATCGAAAGTTCAAAACACCGATTACTATTGAAGGGACCTATCCCGGGACCCCGACTTGGCCCGAATACTACACGGCGGAGTGGATTGACAAGGAATACAACAAAGACCTGACGCCAGGCAAGATCGAGTTCAAGAGGAACCAACTCTTGGACCTTGCAGCCAAGATTGCACTTCAGTTGACATGGGAGGAGTTCCCGCACCGTAAGGCTGAGAATTTTTGGCCGGTTCGTATGGGGATCGACTTCGCAGAACTTGAGGAAACAGCGTCGGGGCGGGGCCGGTCATATTTTTCGGTAACGGTTACCACTCAAGAACCCAAGAGCGGGACCTGGATCGTCATTGACGGGTTTTTAGGGCAGGTAACACAGGAGGCTGCCGAGAACCTGATTGTTCAACTCACCCGCAAGTATGAGGGCCGAGTTGAGATTGTTTGCATGGAATCCATCGGTGGTGGTGCCGTTTTTGAACAATATATGAGCCGAACCTACAAGGACCTGCCAATAGTTGGCGAAAAGGGCGGCGGAGTTCCAAAAGAGGTCCGCTGGGAACGCATGTTGGCTCCCTACCTAGGAACACGGCGAATTCTTATAAGTGATGATCCAGACAACCCATTCTTGTCAAGTTTACGCACGGCGCTCAGTTCTTACCCAAACATCGCCAAGCGAGGGGACTGGGCGGCAGATATTTTAGATAGCATGGTGTGGGCGCACTACTACGCCTTCTTAACCACAGGTGATCCAGTGCGGCGACGAAAAGCCAAAGAACGTCAACCAAACCCATTTTTGGCGTTAGCCCAAATGGGGCGGAGTGTAAATGACAGAGCACAATAATCTGGAGCACTATGTTGACCAAGCAAATGATCTGATCGAGAAGTTCCGTAAACTACGACGGGATCAATCGAAAATGGATGAAGTCGTCCGGTTAAAGTGGGACCTGCCCCCAGGAATGCCTGGGTGGGCTAGGCCCTTCAAGACAACTGTTCCATCTGATGCGATCAAGGCGGGGGTACGGGTTCTGTCGGGACTTGACGAGAATATTACTATTGATCCTTATGCCTTTGAGGAAGATGCTCTGGGAGACTTGGCGGCCGCAAAAGAGAAGGCCAACAAATGGGAGCGGGCGTTGAAGTGGTCAATGGACCGAGCCGCCCGGCGAAAGGACAGTCTTCGGCAGGGCATCATTCGTTCTGCGTTGATGTATGACGAAATCTGCGGCCAGATTGTTCATCTGCCCACCCAAATCAAGACCATCGAGAAACTGGGCGGGAACGCAAACCGGCAGCGGGCCGCTCTTCGGTACGGCGACTTTGCGGTTGTTCTACGCAATCCTCAGCAGGTGTACACTCGTTATTCTGACTACATGCTGGAAGCGGTCTTGTATGTTAGTGTACAAGACCCACAGAAGATCATGGACTTCTGGAACAGTCCAGAACTTGGTGAGTTGATAAATGAGGATTATTGCCCGGACGAGTGGTTGCTATTCGACTACGTAGATTACAGCCGCCGAGTTGTGTTCTGCTATCCGGGAAAGAACATAGAAATGATCTCCATGTACAAGGTCATGGAGATGCGGGGCCTCGATGATAAAGCCTACTCTGTTGACATCCCTGCCATCGAGCTTCTAAACCAGGAATGGAAGTTTGACTTCCTGCCGTGGGCGATTGTCAATGGAGGAGACGGACTGGTAGACTTACCTGAAGCCGACCGCTTCCCTCTACTGTATGGACTGATCCAGTCGGATCAGTGGAATAACACCAACATCCTTGGTTCGCTGGTGTTGTCGGAGGCCATAGCTGAGGCAGCCCGCCCTGACGTAAAAAAGGTTGGGGTTATGCCTGACTCTATCCGTGGAGACTACGGGGAGGTGGGAGGAGCCTGGGAGGTTCCCGCTGGGCACGAAGTTGAAGACATGGCTCAGAAGCAGTTGGACCCGGCGCTCCGAGAAGCCTATGATCGAGGCGTTAGCGACATGAGTCGCACCTCCATCCCGCAAGTTCTGGTGACTGCTGAGATGGGACCGGATGAGCCGTTTGCTGGATTCAACCTGCGCATTCAGCAGGCCATGGCCGCCCTGCTTCCTTATCGCAACACGGCGCAGCGGTGGTTTGAAGAAGCATATCGTCTTATGCTTTATTGGACCAAGGAGAGTGGCAAGCCAATTGCAGCCCCGAGCGGGGACGTGCTGACGCCAGAGGAAATCGACAAGAGCCGCATCTATCTGGGCGTAACACTTGAGGCGGATATTCCTATTGACCGCCAACAAAGAATGGCAACGGCCATTGAGGCGTCCCGCAACTTGAAGATGCCAACCCGAGATGTGCTGGAGATGTTGGGTGAAACCGACCCAGACCGCAAGATCGCTGACTGGATGCAGGAACAACTTGACATGGCATACTTCCAGGGCACGCTAGAACAAATCCAGACGGAGGCATCCGGTGAAATCGAGCGGGCCATTATGGAAGGTGCTCAGGCGCTGGCGGCCCAGCAACTTGAACAGATGATGCAACAGGGAGGTGAGGGTGCTCAGGGAACTGAAGGAAACATTCCACCGGACGTATTGGCTCAGCAACAGGCGGCTGCTGCGCAGTCTCCGGCCCCTTTTGGCAGTCCTGGAGTTGGACCGGGAGGGGGACTTGAAAATCCAGCGGGCGGAGGACTTCCCCCAGCTCTTGGAGCGCCTGGACAAACGCGCGAGGCAGTAACAGGTCAAACCGGAACGGGCGAAGAAGCTCTCGGTTTTGGAGGATAAGAAATGTCTGAAGGAACAGATGGTTTGCCGAAGTTGCCAAATACATGGTGGGGAAATGCTATTGCCCTGATATTGAGTATAGCTATGTTACTATCAATACCAGCATTTGTGATTGCACTTATGCTAGTCGCCGCTTCTTGTAGTTGGCAGTAAGCACGGATGTCGGAGTTTTCTGGTTCCACCGGATGGACGAGTGCCTATCGAGTAGGCAAGGTCATTGACTTTTTCCTTGGCCTGCCGACGAGTGGGCAGACTTCTGCCAGGTTTGCCAATCTATGGAGCAGCCGAGCAGTGGACTGGGCCGAGGCAAGCCTGTGGTACATCATTCCATCAGATGAGGGAAACTCGGCGGCCGGGTGGTCATCTTATATCTATCGCCTACATGGTTCCACCCGCAACGTCTCCTCGGGCGGCACCTACGGTGTCCTTGGAAACCCGGATGCCGTCATCACACAGTTCCGAGCCGACCGGGCGGCCTTGTCAAGTGAGACGACTCACACCAACGGCACAACTGATGCCGACCACGGGCGACGAATGTATGAATTTCTGGTCAGCACCGTTATTAGCAACAGCAAGTATCGAGAAGGTAATCAATATCGAGAAATACTAGTGGCCTGGGGGGCGGCAGGAACAAGCGCCGCACCAAGTTCATAGATGGCTGGTTATACACTATTCAGCACCGGCAACCGATTTCTAAATCCAGTCTCAGTAAGCACCAGAAACCAGGTGAGCCAATTGGCCCGCCAACTGTGGACCAATTTTACTTACAATCCTCCCGTTGAGCAATCTCCGTGGTACAGTCCTCTCCCTGGGGAGTCGCCAGAGCAGGCCAGGGCCAGGGCGTCGTTTGGTAGATCATA
>ERZ1292629.1174-Hain-H43-01um-R1-1174-length-26637-cov-6_pt1 | contig 26637 bp, 21 predicted proteins | sample MGYA00564399_ERZ1292629 | MGnify/ENA primary metagenome ERZ1292629 (study PRJEB36523, sample SAMEA6512636) | groundwater metagenome | collected 2019-01-08 | study: AquaDiva: Metagenomics assemblies of 32 groundwater samples
GGTATTGGTTAGCGCTATTTCTCATTCCGAGGGGCGATGCCTTTCGGGTTGTGTCACCGCGCATCAAACATTCCCTTGAATCAAGATTCATGATTCATGGATCAAGAATCGCGGTGTTGCCCATTTTCGTGGATCGGGAGCGGATCGCGTCGGCAGAGCCAGCATTTAATCTCCATCAAAAATACCCGCAGTTTGACTTCATTATCCTCGTAGTTTCGCGGTTATTCCGTGAGAAGAATATTAGCCTGGCCATTGAGGCTTTTTGCGAACTTTTGAAAGAATTTCCGAAAACTGGGCTGGTGATTGTCGGCAACGGACCGGAGCACAAGAAGTTAAAAGTTAAAAGTGAAAAGTTAAAAATTGCGGTGAGTGTTCACTTTGAGGGTTGGCAGGAGGATTTGGTTTCTTATTACAAAACAGCCGATCTTTATCTTTTGACATCGAATTTCGAGGGTTATGGCCGCACAGTTATTGAGGCCGCGGCCGCCGGATTGCCGATAATCATGACTGATGTTGGGGTGGCCGGCGAGATCATTCGTGAAGGCGAGAACGGCCGCGTGATCGGAGTAGGCGATAAAGCGTCATTTGTCAAAGCCCTGATTGAGGTCCGCCGTAATTATGCGGCAAAGCAAAAAATGGCCGAGCAGGCGCGAAGAAAAGTCATTGAAGCTGAACCTCGAACGTTTGAGGCGTACCTTGGAGAATATCGCAAATCTTATGAAGATATTTTACGTAACTAACGCCCGCCTCCCGACGGAAAAAGCTCATGGTTTGGCCACGATCAAGCTCTGTGAAGCCTTTGCCAAGGAGGGGATTGAGGTCACAGTTTTTTGTCCGTGGCGGGTTAACCCCGTTAGAGGCAAGCCGCCGCCGGCGGCTGCCGCGCCATCGGTGCGGGCCTCTAACGGGGTAAATCCTCTCAAGCAGGATCTTTATGGCTATTATCGGGTCCAGCGCAATTTTAAGGTTTGCTTTTTGCCGAGCTTTGATTTTTTGTGGCTGGGATTTGGTAAGCGCTTTTTCTTTTTGCTGCAGCTTTTTTCATTTTCGAACATTGCCGCAATTTGGTTATTTTTCCGCTACGGTATTTCCGGTCAGCTCCGTAATACAGTCATTTTTTCGCATGACCACATCCCCTTATTTTTCGTAAGCTTTTTTGCCTCAAAGATTTTTTACGACATCCACCACTATCCCGAGGATACGCTGCTTTACCGGCGGGTTTTAGAGCGAGCCATCGGCATCGGTGTCCAGACCAGATGGAAGATTCAAAAGCTCCATGAGGATTTCGGAGTGCCGGCAGAAAAAATCGTCTATTGGCCAAACGGCACCGATATTGAGCGCTTTGACATTAGGCCTAGCGTCAAAGAGGCGCGAGCGCAGTTAAATTTACCGCAGGACAAAAGAGTTGTTCTCTACACCGGCTCGCTCCAGCGCTGGAAAGGGGTAGAGATATTACTTGAAGCCAGCCAGTTCTTGTCTCCCGAAGCGGTTGTCTACATCGTGGGCGGCAGCGAGGAGGAGATACAAAAATTCAAAATTCAAAATTCAAAATTCAAAATTAGGTTTGTTGGTCATAGGCCATGGGCCGAAATCCCGTTGTGGCTGAAAGCCGCGGATGTTTTGGTTTTGCCCAACACCGGACGCATGAGGGTTTCGCAATATTACACCTCGCCGATGAAATTATTTGAATACATGGCTTCGGGCCGGCCGATCGTAGCCTCGGACATTCCTTCCATACGTGAGATCGTGGATGAGACCATGGTTTTCTTTGCCACTGCCGATGATCCAGAGTCGTTCGCTCAAGTCATCCAGCAGACACTCAACAGACCCGGGGAGGCCAGGAGTCGAGTTGAGAAGTCACTGGCCGAGGTTAAGAAATACACTTGGGATAACCGCGCCACACGCCTCCTGGAGCCGATGCATAAGTTATAGTCGTGGTATTGTATTTTTGCTATAATGTCGTATAATTATATGGCTTTTTTAGGCGGCTCTTAATTTAATACAGAAATCAACCGGGATCAACGATAGAAATTCAAACAGCCGCTGATGCGGCAAGGGAGGCGGCAAATGGGCAGGGTTCCGACGGTTGATGAGGTTAGGGCGCATCTCAATGCGCGCGGTCTGTTGAGACTCGTGAACGCGAGTGTGGAGCTCGTGGCCGCGCGGAATCATCTCGTATTTCGCGTGGAGAAAGCCGGGCAGGTTTTCTGCCTCCGCATGATCAACCCGGAGAGCTACCGGCGGCACGAGTGGATCACGATGGCTGAAGAGTATGCGCTCCTGCGGGCCATCGAACCCATTGGCCTGGGACCGCAGGCGTACTACCTCGACAAGCACTTCGAACCACCGTTCCTGATTCAGGAGTTCGTCCGAGCGGCGTGCTTCAACGACTTGAAGCCGCTCGCCGAGGAACACCTCACGGCCGCGGCGCGGGCCATCGCCATACTGAACGCGATGGACATCTCTCCTGCGCACTTCCCCTTCATGCGGAAGTACGTGCGGAAGGACTATGGGGGGAGCGGCCGCGTCTGGTATTTCCGGCTCTTTGACTCGCTCCGGCGTTTGCCACGGCGGGATGTTCTCCGGTGGGCCTTGCGGATTCTTCCGCTCATCGGGCGGACCATGGGGTTGCTCTCCCGTACCGCGCCGCTCCTGGGATCCGAGTTCTCCTTCCACTTCGATGGCGCTCACTGTGGGAATACCTACTGGCGGGACGGGAGGGTACTCTTCCTCGACTGGCAAAAGGTGAGCTGGCGGAATGACCCGAGCTTCACGCTCGTCCGTTTCGCCACGTCAGCTGGCGAGGGGGGTATCGTGCCGGAGAGCGTCTGGCAGACGCTCATCGCGGCCTACACCGAAGTGCGGCCGCTTCCCGACTTCGGCGAGCTCGCTTGGGTGCGGTTTGTCGAGCGCCAAGTCGCGGATCTCGTGTGGGTTCTTTGGGATCATGCACGACGGCAAGATTCGCGGCCGGTCGAGCAAGGTACGAGCGTCGTACCGCGATACGCGGAAGTGCGGCGGATGCTCCGATAACTCACAAGGGAACAACTAGACGCGGCGGGTAGCCACTATGGGCCCGCCATTTTTCTTTTGTTGAAAACCGGTTTGACCAAATCGTAGCCTGGCGTTAAAGTATGATCGCTGTATGCAGAAAAAATCCAGGGAACAAATTCAGCGCGAATTGGTGAGGGGTTTGCTGGTTTCGCGGCGGAGGACCAAGCAGCCGGTTATTTTGGCCATGATCGGTGTTACCGGAGCGGGTCTCTCCACGGTGGCCAAAGGACTCGCCAGGCGTATTGGTTGGAGCGTGATTGAGAAGAATAGGATTCGGGTCAAGCTCCGCGAGGGAGGGCCGGGTTTCACGCCGGCCTCAACCGACCAGATCGCCTATCTCATGCTTAATCACGTCCTACGATCCAGAGGCAATGCCATTCTTGATTCGGACTGTGTAGAAAAATCAAAGCGCAAGCGCCTGGAGCGTTTGGCCAGGCGCCACAGCGGACGGGTGGTGTATCTCCACATTATCTGCGATCGCGACGTGATGATTGAGCGGATGATCCGTGCCAACTACAATCCCAAAAACGATATTTTCAAGAGTCCGGCCATTGCCGTCCAGGAACACTGCCGACGCTATCCATGGCATTATCGTTGGTCAGCGGCTCTGGGCGGGCAATATATTCCCCGGCGGCCGCCAACTAAAGTTTTGGCCACACTCGACACCACTGGTTCTGATAAATGGAAGAAACGGCTTAAAGTAATTGCGAAGAGGTTGCGCCGAATGTAATAATGCGAGGCAGAGATGCCTCGCATTAATGTTTGGGCAAAAATACTCCTGCGTGAACATTGGCCAGCACTGATTCTGGCGGTTCTGGTGGGTTTTAATTTAGTTTTGCCGGCGCTTACCGCCAAGATCCGCTATGGTATTCCATTTGATAATCCGGCCAACATTCCGGTGGCGGACGAATTTTTTTATTTTGCGCGAGTACGCGAGGTCATTGACGGCCATCCCACACTAGGCAACCCCTATCTTTGGGAACATAAGTCCAAGCCGCCCTCCCCCGTGTTTCTCGGCGAATACATGGTGGCTCTTCCAATTATGGCTTGGCAGGAGCTAAGCGGAGAGACCCAACCGCGGGTCGTGGCTTGGGGGGTTTTTTACGATTTCTTCTTCCCGGTGCTCATCACCATTCTTGTCTATGCCTGTTTAATTGCAATCACGCGGAGCAGATGGCTAAGTTTGTTGGCGGCAGTGTTGCTTCTCTGGGGATTGTTTCCAAGCGAATTTATCCGCCTAGTTAGCCCGCAGTTTAATTTCCTTTTTTGGCTGAGCCTGTTTTTCTTGAGTTATCTTGTAATTCGGTCAAGCAGCGATTCACGACAACGGTGGGTGTTGATATCAGCCGCGGCTCTAAACTTCGGAGCACTTTTTTACCTCTACACCTACTACTGGACGTTTTATCTTGCTTTTTTTGTCATCTTCGCGGCGCTGGCCGTGTGGAGAGGCGAGCGTGCCGCAGTGATCAACGCCGGCGCGATAGTTACCGGCGGCCTTCTCGTTGCCATTCCATATTTTCTCGTAATGCTTCGTGCCGTTCGGTTGCCCGAATACGCCGAAACCCTCCGCCGAATCGGCATGATTGACTCGCACTTCCCTTCGGGAATTGCTATTGTCATTCCGGGATTTCTGATTCTTGCTGTTATCTTGTGGCTCCTCCGGCGCCGCGTTATTGAGTGGAATGGCGAGACAGTCTTTTTTACCAGCGGTGTTCTGGCTGCCATTTTGAGCGTCAACCAGCACGTAATAACCGGGAAAAATCTCGAATTCTCAAGCCATTATTACCTGCTTTCGATCTTTTGGTTTACGTTCACCTCGGCCTACCTACTGCGACGAATCGTGGAGCGTCCGTTCATCCCGCGGCACCTTGTTAAGCTCGGCGTTCTTGCCGTTACGGCCGCCATTGTCCTACCCAATCTCTATGCCTTTACCTCAAGGTTTGTCACCATGGCGCGGCCGGTGACATCTTTTGAGCGGGCTATGCCTCTTTTTAACTGGATTGACCACTCGACAACCAAGGATGATGTCGTAATGTTTATACCGGCGTCACTTTCGGGCGCCATACCGATTTACACCTCAGCCAATGTCTATTTTTCAAACGGCGCGCGGCTCTATTTTGTGTCCGATGAGGAGCTGATTGACCGCTTCATTGTGAATCATTTTTTCACTAAAATTGACGAGGATTTGATTAGGCGAAATCAACGGGCTTTGGCCGGAGTGTATGATATTGATGTTGCCGGCCATGCCAAACAGGGAAACAAGTTGCGCCGTCTTCTTGGACTCAAGCCTAAGGCCGTCGAACCTTTCCCGGTATCATTGCCCGTGCGAGTGAGAGAGCGCGAAAAAGAACTCCGGGCCATGGGGTTTGAGCCTGCGCTCAAACGCTTCCGTATTGACTATATTGTTTGGGACCGTTTTGCCGAGCCGACTGCTCCATTGGCCACACTGCTGTCTCTGACCAAGGTCGCGGAAGTAAGTGATTTCGTAGTATTAGGCGTAGATTAACTTCTAGCGGGGGCATGATTTTAAAGCGCCAACCAGCGGACGGACCATCGTGTCTGGTCTGTGCTAACCCAAAGACCGACTTCGATTTTGCCAAAAAGGATTTTGCCATCTACCGTTGCGCAAGATGCGGTTTCCAGTTTGTTTACCCTCCGCCGCCGGACACCGCCAGCATCTACAGCGAGGATTATTTCCGCGGGGCCAGGCACGGTTTTGGCTATGTCAACTACCTTGAGGATAAGGTGGCCATGCAGGCGTTCATTGAAGCCGTACTCAAGGCCATGGAGCGTTTATTGCCGGCAAGAGGGCAGCTTCTTGATGTCGGAGCGGCGACAGGCTTTTTCCTTAAGCTGGCCCGCGGGCGCGGCTGGGTGGTGGCCGGACTCGAAATTTCCGGCTACGCCAGCCGCCTAGCTCAGCGCTCCGGCTTGCCGGTGACCCAGGGCACCCTCCAAAGTGCCGGCTACCCATCGAATTCTTTCGATGCTGTAGTCCTCCTCGATGTTATCGAGCATCTATCCGACCCGGCCGCATTGGTTGATCAGTGTCGCCGAATTCTCCGTCCCGGAGGGCTTCTGGTCATCAACACGCCGGATACCTCAAGCCTTTGGGCAAGAATCTTTAAATCGCGGTGGCATGCTTTCTGCCCCCCCGAACATCTTTCTTATTTCAGTCCCTCCAACCTCGGTCGTCTTTTGGACAGTCGTGGGTTTAAAATTGAGCGTAAAAGCAAGCTAGGCAAGCGATTTAAACCGGCTTATGTCTTTTCTATGCTTTCTAGATGGCAGAAGTTAAGATTATGGGAGCGGCTGGCCAAGTGGAGCGAGAGTAATTTTCTTAATCGTGTCGCTCTGCCCATAAACATCCGCGATAATTTCTTCATGATCGCCAAGAAAGGGATTGCTGCGGCTAACGACAAGCCCCGGCTTTGAGTATTACTGAATAGTAATGGCTGGCCAGAAACCAAGGATCTGCTACATTCTGCCGCGCTTTGACCCTGCTACGAGCAGCCATTTTTTCCATCTTTACGAAATGATAAATCTTGCCTCCAGGTCTTTGGATATCCGGCTGATCTTGGAGCGATCCAGCCGAAGCACCTTGACGCTTTCGGTGTCTGGCTACAGACAAAGATTTGCTTTCCCGCCGTTACGGTTTCTTGAGCTTCTTTTCGTTCTCATTGGCGAACGCCTGTCGGGGCGGAGATTTTTCTACACCCACTACTCCTTTTACGGAGCTTTTGTCTCCTGGCTGGTGACGCGGCTTTTGGGCGGTACGGCCTATTATTGGAACTGCGGCATGCCCTGGCTCTACCGGCGATCTTTCTTTGAAGAGGCAGTGTTTCGGTTCATACTCCGCCATACCATTCTGGTAACCGGTACGGCTGGCCTGGCCGAAGAATATGCCCGCCGTTACACTCTCGATTCCAGCCATATCCGCGTAATGTCGAATTGGATTGATCTTTCTCGTTTCGAAGATGGCCGTGATCGAAAGCACTTCCGAGAGCGGCTGGGAGTTCCGGTTGATGCCGAAATGGTGCTTTTTGTCCATCGTTTATCGCGACGCAAAGGCGTTCACCTCCTGCCGGAGATCATGGCCGAGGTTACAAAGCGCAATAGAAATGTTATCTTTGTGATTGTTGGCTCGGGACCGGAAGAAGAAAGTTTAAGATTTAAAGTTAAAAGTTTAAAGTTGGAGCCGTATGTGCGGTTGGTGGGCGAAGTGCCGCATCGTGGTATTCCAGTTTATTTCCACGCCGCCGATATATTTTTGATGCCTTCCGAGGAAGAAGGTTTTCCGCATGTTTTACTTGAAGCACAGGCCAGCGGTGTGCCGTATGTGGCCAGCGACGTCGGCGGAGTTCGGGAGATCACGCCGCCGGAGCTAGAGCCCTCCGTTGTTGCAGGTGGAGATGTGGGAGGGCTTACTGCCAAGCTAAGCGAGCTCCTTTTTCTGTCGGAGCGCGAACGCGCTCGCATCAGCGCTGTCGGGCAGGAGTGGGTGAAGCAGTACGACATTAAAGCTGTGCTCCCGAAGTTTTTGGAGCTTTTCCAGCATTGAAATCCAAATGCCAAAATCCTAATGTCAAATAAAGCTCAAAATTCAAAATCCAAAACATTTGAGCTTGGGGCTTTAGATTTGGTTTGACCTTTGGACTTCGGATTTATGAAGGTCCGGATTATCATTCCCACCTACAACGAAGCCGAGAATATCATCACGCTCATCACCGAGCTCCTCAGCCTCATGCCGGCGGATACTCGGATTCTTGTCGTGGATGATAACTCTCCGGATGGCACCGCGGATTTGGTTAGGAATTACATGTCCAGGGAGGGGCGGGTGTCAATCCTCGCCCGGCCGGGCAAGCTCGGTTTGGGCTCGGCCTATCGAGCCGCGTTCCGTAAGGTGCTCGACGAAGGCTCGGCTGATGCCATCGTCACCATAGATGCTGATTTTTCTCACAGCCCCAAATACGTTCCCCAACTGGTTGGAGAGTGTGGGAATAATGATTTGGTAGTCGGTTCGCGCTATATTACTGGCGGCGGCATCCGCGACTGGGAGCTTTGGCGCAGGCTCCTTTCATGGGGCGGCAATCTTTATGTTCGGCTGATCACTGGTTCTCCGATCCGCGACTGCACTGCCGGGTTTTCCTGCATGAGAGCTGATTTTTTGAGAAAAGTGCCGTTTGAGAAAGTGGCCGCCAACGGCTATGCCTGGTGGTTCACCCTCCGGCAAATGTTTTATCGGCGAGGCGCGCGCATAAAGGAAATCCCCATTGTCTTTACCGATAGGAAATTGGGTCAGTCCAAAATATCAACCCATATCATCTATGAAGGGTTGATTGAACCGTGGAGGATCAGATTCTCGAAATTATAGCTGCAATGCCAACGTTGCGGTTCAAGCTTTAATAAGCTATTTCCGGGCTTCCAAAATTCCAAGCACCAAGCACCAAATCCCAAACAAATCCCAATGACCAAAATCCAAAATTCAAAACACGTTTGGAATTTCGAATTTTGAATTTGTTTCGAATTTCGAAATTCGGATTTCGAATTTCACTTTGAGTATGAGTGTACTACGAAGACCCATCTTCTTGATTCTGTTTGTTGCCATAATCTTGCGGCTTTGGGGGATTGGTTATGCTTTGCCCCAGTTTTTTGTAAATGACGAGCGGGCCAATATCTACGGGGCACTGAAGATGCTTGAGCTTAGAACCCTTGTTCCGGCCTGGCATGAAGAAGAATTCCGTAAAGTCCTTTATTATTCGCCCCTGCCCTCGTATTTCTATCTGGTGACGCTAACACCGGTGATTGGCGTACATTATCTTATCTCCGACGCCGCTGACTTGGCCGAATACAAAAACCGGCTGGCGATTGATTCTGGTTTTATCTTCCTTGCCGCGCGGATCCTGGTGGCTCTGATCGGCGTGGCGAATATCTATGTCATCTATCTTTTCAGCCGCAAGCTTTTCCAGAGCGAACGCGCCGGCCTCCTAGCGGCGGTGTTTCTTAGCCTTTCTTTCTTTCACGTTCAGCTTTCTCATGTCACCCGTCACTGGTTGATTGCGACGTTCCTTATATATCTTGCCTGGCTTGCCGTGCTTGGTATCTACCGTACTGGGGCGCTGAGGTATTATTTGGGGGCTGGAATAGCGGCTGGCTTGGGCGTTGGGACAAATTCGGCTTCGGCCGTGGCCATGGTGCCGTTGACATTGGCTCATATTTTGCGCGACGGCAGCGCGTCTTTTATCCGACGTCTTTTTGGCCGACGATTGATTATTTCGCTCGCGGTCTTCGCGTTCCTGGCCGCGATCCTGATCGCCCTTTACCCCTACGGCTTTACCCAAGGCGAAGTCGGTCCAGCCGGAACCGGATTTTTCCTTGGCGGCAAATGGAGAGCATTGGCAGCAAAAAGTTTTTCCGGCTGGCTAGCCTTTCTTTGGGAGTACTTTAAGTTGCTCCTGCGCTATGAGTGGCCTATTTTCATTACCGCTTTAGTCGGAGGTATCTTGTTTTTGCGTCGGGACTGGCGTTGGGTAGTAATCACTACCGCCTTTGTTGCGGTCTACCTTACGCTTCTTTATCTCTTTTTCGTCCGCATACCCCGGGGAATGATTTTTATCCTGCCCGGACTTGCGGCTTTTGCCGGCTACGGGTTGGATCGTCTTATTCTCTGGTGCCAGAATCGTTTTCGTCCCGCCTTGGTGAGTATATTTTTGATCTTTGGATTTTGCTTTTTAATTTTCTTTGCTTGGCCTCTGGCTGTTGTGCTCCGTTATGATTATCTCTTGAGCCGCGATGACACCCGAATTCTTGCCAAGAACTGGATTGAGCGCGAGATCTCTCCGGGTAGCAAGATTCTCACTTATCTTCCCACCCTCCGTCTTAACAACACCCCAGAAGGAGTTCGCCAGTTGGATGAGATTGATTCCTCGGCTCTGCGTGCTTCTGATCGCGCAATATTAGCTTTGGGCAAGGCCCCATCTCCGGCGTACGCCATACTAAATCTTCATTTCCTCACTTCCGACATTCCGCTCCGGTCACTTTTGGATCCGGCTGCATTTCGAGCTATGGGCTATCGTTATCTCGCAGTTGAGTATCTTTACCCGGATCAACGCGATCTTGACCCGCAGGCCCGCTCCCTTGCGTCGCAGGGCCGGCGCGTCGCGCGTTTCGACCAATTTGGCGCAAAGACATTCGAGTATGCCCTAGACATTCGCGGAGAGGTGGATACGGTTAGACCCGAGCATCTGTTTTTCATCGATCGTTTTGGGCCGATCGTGGAGATCTATGAACTATAAATTTCTAAATCCTAAACTCGAAATTCGAAACAAATGACGCGGAGCGTCATCCTGAGCGAAGCGAAGGATCTCGTTGGAGTTCCTTCGGGCTTCGCCCTCAGCATGACCCGCCTCGGGCAGGTCAGTTTAGGATTTCGGATTTCGTGCTTCGGATTTTATAATGACACCGCAGCCGAGTAGGTTGAGTATTACTCATTGTCATGGCTGAACCGTCCAAACACTCCTTCTCCGAACTTTTCATCTGGATGGCATCGCGGGGCCAGTTTTGGAACATCATCATGCGGGGACTCTCGGCCGCGAGCTCCTTCTTTGTGCTTGCGGCGCTCTCGGTGTACCAGTTCGGGCTCTACCAGTTAATCCTCGCCGCGGTGGCCATTGCCGGCTCTTTTGCCTCCGGTTTTTTCGACGATATTATTTCGAACGAAATCGCGCGGGCTCTGGCCGAGGGGAAACCGGGCTGGGCCAAGCGCCTGTTCCTGCAGTTTTTTGCATCAAAAGCCCTACTGGCGTTTCTTGCGGCCGGAATTTTGTTCCTTGGTGCAGACCTGGTGGCTCGCTACTACGATCGGGATATGGCGGGTTTCATTCGCATTGCCAGCGCGCTCGCCCTCCTCGGGCCGCTCCGCGCGGCTGAATCGCTCTTCTTCAGCGCCACACGCTCCTTCGCCGCTTTCGGCGCCGGAGCCATCCAGGAGGTAGTGAGACTTTTAGCCCTTGCGGCCTTTTGGGTTTGGGGGGCGCTCGGGCTTGGCGAGGTCCTGGTCGCAAGCGTGATTGCCGCGCTCACAGTCCTCGGCTACACGAGTTTCTTTTTTTTCCGAGAGTACCGGCGCCGCTTCTGGGCGATCCCAGCCGAACCCGGAAAGCCGCTTTGGGGGCTCATCCGCGGTTACGGGCTATGGCTATCTTTGCGTTTCGGGATTACGCGCAGCCTCAAGGGGACTGACGTTTGGATCGTGCGCCTTTTTTTGAACACCGAAGCCGTGGCTTTCTACGCTTTGGTTATAAACCTTATCTCTTTTGTTCAGAGCATGGCTCCTACCGCCATCCTCGGCACCCTCCTGCCGTGGGAGGTTAAAGATCGCCAGCGCCTCCAGCACATCTATCGGCGAATGATGAAGTACGGGTTCTTTTTTGGTATAGCGTTGGCGGTGGGAGCTTTTTTTGCAGTGCCGTTCGCCATTGAACTGTTCTTCCCCAAGTACCTTACGGCCATGCCCCTATTCCGACTTATGCTTATTGCTATGCCGTTTTTTGTCGTCTACAAATTCCAAAAGATTTTTCTTATTGTTCTCCGTGAGCAGAAAATTCTTGCCTTGCGGCGCATGGGTGAAGAGTTGCTTACCCTTGGGGTTTTGGCGCTTTTTCTCCCGATTGTTGGGCTTTTTGCCGTGGTGGTCTCATTCCTGGTGGTCTATGCTAGCCGGGTGGCGCTTCTTACCCTTTATTTAAGTCGGCACTACCCCGAACTTCGATTAAAGCTCCGGCATATTTTTTCCTTTGACCGCGATGACCTTAAGGTGGGTCAGCAAATCCTGCGGGAAGTGGTTCGGCCCCGGCGTTGGTTAGGATCGATCCAGCCTTGATGTAAAACGCTCGCATTTCTTACAGTTAACAGATGAATTCTACTCAATAAGTAAGGCAAGACATGCGGATTTGTTTTCTCAACCATGATCTCAAGCCCGGGAGCGGCGCCGGGCGCTTTGGTCTGAATTTTATCGGTCATCTTCGCTCAACCGATTCCGGCATCAAGTCCGTTGTCCTAACTTCCGAGGCCTCCAGCCATTCTTGGGAGCAGCCGTTGATCTCGCCCCGGCGTTTGAGACTCCTTCGCAATCTGCTAAAGATCAGGCGCATATTCCAGGACTCCGATATAATCCATGCGCTTGACGGTTGGCCGTACGGCGCGCTTGCGGCCATTGCTGCCGTTGGCACCGGCAAGCCATTGCTCATCACCGCCATCGGCACCGGAGCGATCAAGCCGCTTTACGACTGGCGCAGGCCGCTTTTGGCCTGGGCCTACCGCCGGGCCACACGGTTGGTTGCTATTTCAAAAAACACCCGCGACGAAATTTTGCTGGTGCTGCCGGATTTGGAGATCGAGGTAATCAATCATGCCGTTGACGCTGATGAATTTGGCGGGGATCCGGACGCCGGTTTAAGCCGAGAGGAGCAAGAGAACATTGCCAAACTAAAGCCCTATATCCTTTCCGTGGGCAGCTGGAAGCGCCGCAAAGGTTTTGAGTATTCGTTTCCGGCATTCGCCGAGGTCAAAAAGCATTTTCCCAATCTCAATTATGTTGTCTGCGGCATTGGGCCTAAGCTCCAGCTAACCGACCCTCTTAAAATCACCGGCTCGGTATTTTATTTTAAGGGCGTTCGCTGGCCGTTTTTGCGCTCGCTCTACCGTAATGCCGAGCTTTTTATACTTCTTCCCGTGGATGATAATAAAGACATTGAGGGATTTGGATTTGCATTTCTTGAAGCCGCGGCTGCGGGTCTTCCGGTCGTAGGCACGACTAATTCCAGCGTCGAGGATGCAGTGGAAAGCGGAAAAAACGGTCTGCTTGTTCCGCCGCGGGATTCTCCGCGGGCGGCCCAGGCCGCAATTCGGATCCTTGAGAATGTCGGCATGCTTAAGGAATTCAGGAAAGGCTCGCTTGATTTTGCCAAACGTATGTCCTGGTCGATGGTAATCGATCGCTACCTATCGATATATCGCGATCTTCTTTCAAAGTGACGGTGCGGCAATTCTAGCATAAACTTATGACGGTCTTATGTGGTATAACTTCATATATAAACATCTATGATTCATGACATATGCATCATTGGCGGGGCCGGGCATGTCGGACTGCCGCTAGGCGTGGCTTTTGCCAACCAAAGAGTACGGACTGTCCTTTTTGATCGGAACCGGGAGGCTCTTACTAAGATCCGTTCAGGCGTTTTCCCCTTCAAAGAGAAAAATGGCGAGGCCGAACTCCGGCGTGCCCTCCGGAAAGGGACGCTCGCCACCTCTGAGTCGCCGTCGGTCATTGCCAAGAGCGATTTTGTGCTTTTGGTGGTAGGCACGCCGGTGGATGAGTATCTAAACCCGGATATCCACGGCATTGCCCGCACCATCGAGAGTTATTTCCCATATTTTCGGAACGGGCAAATTTTAATTTTGCGGAGCACGGTCTATCCCGGCACAGCGGAGCGGATTCAAAAATACTTTCAGGAGAATAAAAAACGCGTCCAGGTCGCCTTTTGCCCGGAGCGCATTGCTCAGGGTCGGGCCCTCGAGGAGATTAGGAAGCTGCCGCAGATTGTATCCGCTTTTGACCCCAAGGCTTTAGCCCGAGTGGCCGCGCTATTTAAGAAAGTGACGACAAGTGAGATCATTATTGCCAAACCCATGGAAGCGGAACTGGCCAAGCTTTTTTCCAATGCCTGGCGCTACATTAAATTCGCCGTGGCCAACCAGTTCTACATGATCGCCGCAGATCATCATCTCAATTACCATAAGATCTATGAGGCGATGATGGAGGGTTACCCCCGCAATAAAGATCTGCCTCCTCCTGGGTTTGCCGCCGGACCTTGTCTCTTAAAAGACACCATGCAGCTTTCGGCATTCCACTCCAATAACTTTTTCCTTGGGCACGCAGCCATGCTTGTAAACGAGGGCTTGCCAAACTTCGTAATCAAAAAGTTGAAGCGTTCCTCACCGCCTGGGCCGTCAATACCAGTTAAGCTGCCCAAGCCAATGGCCCGTTTGGCCAGCGCAAATACTCTGGAAACACTCCTGCATGGAGCGCTCGGCGGGTATGATCTTAAGGCCAAGACCATAGGCATCTTAGGCATGGCTTTTAAGGCTGATTCCGATGATCCCCGTGATTCTCTATCCTACAAATTGAAAAAAATCGCCGAGGCCGAAGCCAAGGCCGTGCTCTGCCATGATGTCCATATTAAGGATCCCTCGTTCGCGCCGCTTGAAACCGTGCTCCGAGAATCGGACATCGTCATTCTGGCCGCGCCGCACAGGGAATATCGCAAAATTGATCCGCGAAGGTTTCCGCAGAAACACTTTGTTGATATTTGGAATCTTTGGCCACGAAAATGAAGATTTTAATCACCGGCGCGGCCGGGTTCATTGGCTATCATCTGGCGCGCCATCTTCTTCATGATCCTAAAGTTGAGCTTGTATTTGTTGATAGCCTCCAACGTAGCAGGATGGATGAAGAGTTTTCGGCGTTGGTCAAAGAGCCGCAGGTAAGATTTCTCAACTTTGATCTTACCGATCCTGCGGTTTACTCCCAGCTTGGCCGTGGGTACGATCACGTCTATCACCTCGCGGCCATCAACGGCACCAAGCTCTTTTACGAGATGCCGCAGGAGGTGCTGCGCATAAACACTTTGTCGCTTATCTATATGCTGGAGTGGTTCAAGCGTGAGAACCGCCAGGGTAAGTTTTGCTTCACATCCTCTAACGAGGCCTATGCCGGAGCGCTTGCGGCCTTTGGTAAGCTCCCGATTCCGACGCCGGAAAACGTGCCGCTCGTTATCGAGGATCCTTATAACGCGCGCTGGTCCTATGCCGCATCAAAGCTGGTGGGCGAGCTATTCGTGGTTCATTACGCGGCCAAGCATAATTTCCGCGCCCTGATTGTCCGGCCGCATAACTTCTACGGCCCACGCGCCGGCTATGACCACGTGATCCCCGAGTTTTCGTTTCGCATTTCAAAGCGCATCGACCCTTTCCCTATCTGCGGTGCAGATGACACTAGAACCTTTTGCTACATCGGGGATGCTGTGCTGGCAATGCAGTTGTTAATGGATTCGTCTGCGACTGACGGCCAGCCGATCGAAACCGTTCACATCGGCGATGTCGAGGAGATCACCATGGTTGATCTGGCCGAGAAACTTTTTGCCATTGCCGTCTGGCGGCCGCAGGAGCTTGACATTAAAAATTCACCCGAAGGAAGCGTGAAGCGGCGGAAGGCCGACATTACTAAGATACAAACTCTTGTCGGCTGGAAGCCAGAAGTCCCGCTTGAGGGTGGACTAAGGCAGACTTATGAGTGGTATCTGGCTCATCCTAGAGTAGAAATATGAAAGTCTCGATTGGCGCACCAATTTACGATAAACGAGAGATACAAGCAGTCTTGAGGGCACTTCGCGAAAAAAGACTGTCGCAGGGAAAGTATGTTAAGGCTTTTGAGCGGGCTTGGGTGAGGTACATTGGTTGTCGTTTTAGCATTGGCGTAAATTCAGGATCTTCAGCCAATCTCGTGGCTATTCAGGCCATGAAAGAACGTTACGGCTGGAAAGTTGGGGATACGGTCATTGCCCCGGCTCTTACCTTTGCCACGGCGGTCATGCCAGTTTTACAGGCCGGATTAAGGCCTCTTTTTGCTGATGTGGATTATCGCGGCAATATGACCGCCAAAAGCGTTTTGGCTGCTTTTAGGAAACATCGAGGTCCTAAAGTGCGGGGCTTGGTACTGGTTCATTCCCTGGGCGTGCCCTGCCTGGATGCTCCAAAAATCCAAAAGTTTTGCCGTGAAAAAGGCATTAGGATTTTGGAGGATTGTTGTGAATCGCATGGCGCCAAGGTTCAGGGGAAGATGGTCGGCTCTTTCGGCGATGTTTCCACCACCTCGTTTTATGTTGCCCATAACATGACCACTGGCGAGGGCGGTATGATCACAACTGATGACCCGAAACTTGATGAAATTTGCCGATCGCTTCGCGAATTTGGTCGGCGCATTGATCCGAAAAGCCCGCGCTATGTTCGTTTGGCTTCCGGACCCTCATACGACATCCGTTACGCCTTTGATCGCCTTGGATACAATGTTCGCATGACTGATATTGCGGCCAGCCTCGGTTTAGTTCAATTATCGAAACTTGAAAAGATGAATGCCAAGCGCAGGCAGATTGCTGGTTGGTACAAAAAAGGCTTTTTAAATCTTATCTCTCAACGCCTGATTTCCTTGCCTGATGAGCCGGCTGGCACCAAAAACACTTACTACACTCTGCTCATCACTTTTTTGAAAATGCCGCCTCGTTTGCCGAGCATCGAAAAGATAGCTCTAAGATTGGAGAAGGCCGGCATAGAGACAAGACCTTTTATGGCTGGAAATCTATTGCGTCAGCGCGCTTTTAGCCGATGGGGTAAGCCGCAGTTATATCCAATGGCCGAATTTTTGCACCGGAGAAGCCTTTCTGTCGGATGTCATCCGCTGGTCACCGAGGCCGGCGTGAGTTATGTATGCGAGAATATCAATCGGCTTTACGCCATATGACCCCGCACTCATCTTGCGAGGAAGATTCTGGCAACCCGCTTCACCCATGAAGGGATGCGGCTATTCGCCGCACGCGGGTTGCGACACTTTTTCGTATTTTTATCCGGCCAGCATTTTCTCCTATTTCGTGGCAAAATGAGTGCGGGGTTCTATAATTTATAGCTGTTCGCTTTGGCTCGCAGATAAATTATGAAAATCGCCATGATTATCCGCCGTCTGGATTTGAAGGGCGGATCGCAGCGGCTCTTCCTCTATATCGCCAATCAGTACCGGCGGCGGGGGCATAAGGTCAAAATCTACGCCTTTTTTTATTCCAAGGAGAACTGCTTCCCCGACCTTCTTGAAGGATTTGAGGTTGTGGCGCTCGATCAGAAGTTTGCGGCTGATCCGGAATTTGAGACCCTGCGTAAAATTCCAATCCTCCGGTATTTGGCAACGCTTTTGACCACGTGGCACGAGACGGAAACCGCAAAAGCCCTCGCGAATCTCATGGCGCCGGATGCCGATATCTTAAATCCGCATGAACGCGTCGCGCATCGCACCGCCTACTTTTACCGAAAATATATGAGGGATGTGCCTTCGGTCTGGAACACGAATGACACGCATTCAATGCGCCATCTCGTAGACAAGCTTGCGGCAGTTGATCCAGCTCACTACGCCCAACCCTGGTGGAAGATGCTTATCTACCTCCTCCGCGATTGGTACGAGAACTGGCGTTACATTTCTAGCCAGGAGGCAATTGTGGTCGTGGATAAATTCAACCAGCGCGCAACGCGAGATTACTTCGGCCGGCACGCCTTTGTGAATCGCAACGGGCCGATCTTGAGTCAATTTATCTATAAACCTCGGCAGGCCCCTTCAAAACGCGTCCAGCTTCTGACAAGCGGCATCTTTTTTCCGCACCGCCGTTTTGAGGATGCCATACGCGCCACAAAGTTGCTCGCCGATCATGGCTATGTTCCTACGCTTCGCATCATTGGCGATCCGGCCGGAGATCCGGAGTATGCCAGCCGGCTCTACAAACTCGTTGACGGGATGAATGTTAAAAAGAGCGTTGTTTTTCTCGGAAAAATTAGCGAAGAGGAACTGATCCGGCGCTACCATGAAGCCGACATTTTTCTCTACCCGCACACCATGCAGTCAAACGGCCTGGCCCCAACCGAGGCCATGGCCTGCGGTTTGCCTCCGGTTGTTTCCCGCGGAGCAGGGATTCACGAGATTATTACCGACCTGGAGACCGGCCTTCTTGTTGACCCCATGAAACCGGAAGCTATTACCCGCGCCATAAAGGAGCTCGTTGAGAACCCAGGCCTTTATATCAAAATCAGCCGGCAGGCGGCTGACTTTGTGCGCAATACCTTTACTTGGGAGCGCTACGGCGAACGACAGCTCGCCATCCTCGAGCATGTGCTCCGCGGCACACCGATCCCGAATGTTCCGGATCGGCGCGAATAGCTAGGCCGTCGGGTAGCGCTGACGGAGGTATTCTCTCATCGCCTCCCGCCAATATCGCAGTTTGGGCAGCTGGGTATTTAGGAGTACATTTGATGGCGCGCGGGGAATTTTGAAAAAGTCCTTGCGCGAGACGAGTTTCAAACGAGAGGCATCCGGCTTGATGCCAAAATGCGAGCTAATTTCTTCGACGACGTCAATCGCCGTCGCTTCTCCGGGCTTAACTTCGTTTGCGATATGGTAGGTCCCGCTCGGCGACGATGATGTTATAAGCTCGAAGAGCCCGGCAGCGAAATCTTTTGTCCAAGTCGGAGAACTCCAGCGATCATGCACAGCCACGATCTCTCCTCCGGCGCGGATTTTCTCCGTGAATTCATCAATGATCGTCGGCCGAGCTTCGCCGTAGAGCACACTTGCGCGTACGATATACCACCGGCCAAGGAGTTCGCGGCTTTGCGCCGCAACCGCCTTGATCAGATCCTCGGCCTCTTTTTTCGATTGCTCATAGACGTTGTTGGGACGGCGTAGGTCCTCCTCCGCGTAGCCGTTGATTTTATATTCGCCCTCCTCCCAGCCGCCGAAGACCACAGAGGAGCTGATTTGAACAAAGGTCGGCGGTATGGGGAGTGTTGCGGCGGCCTCGGCCAGGACCAGAGCGCCGTCGCGATTCACGGCAAAGGCGCGCTCGGGATCGGCTTGGCATCGCTCGACCGGTACGATGGCCGCGCAGTTGATAAGTACGTCGGGTCTGATACGTTTAAGCAGCGGAGCCGCAATCTCCGCTTTTGTAACATCAAGGTCTTGATGGGTGAGCGGTATTACCGCCCAGCCGGCTATGTCTTTAAAGTAGCGGGTTAGTTCCTGACCAAGAAGTCCGTATGCGCCGGTAATTATCATTTTCATATTTGAGCTGTTTTAAAATTGAAACAGCTGGATCAGGGGAATCGTATTATATATTGGGGTTTTTGACCAGTTTAGAATGAAAACCATATTCATTACCAGCTTCCACGTCCTGATTTCGCGGAATATTCTGGCCGCTCCGCTTCTCGGCGAGCTTCTTAATCAGGGTAATGTTCGGGCGGTATTGCTTGTTCCCGAACGCAAGCGCCAATTTTTTGAGCAGGAGTTTGGCCGACCGGGGGTGATCATTGAAGGAGTACCGCGCATGCTTAACCGGCGCGATGCTTTTTTACGCTATTTGGCTCTTGCTTCGTTAAACACAAAATCGCTTGCCATCAAGCGCCGGACCGAGATGCGGGGGATGGGCAGTTGGCTGGTTAAGTTCATCGGCAACCGGCCGCGGGCAAGAAGCATTATCCGGCGGCTGGATAACTGGCTTACTCCCCGCGAACGTTTCGGTTCATTGCTTGACCGCTACCAGCCAAGGCTGATTTTCTCGACGGATGTTCAGAACGAAAATGATATTCGGTTCATTCGCGAAGCTAAGGATCGGGGTATTACGGTTGCCGGTATGGTCAGGTCGTGGGACAATCTCACTGCCAAGGGTTTGATTCGGGCGATACCCGATATCCTTATTGTCAACAACGAAATCATTAAGCGCGAAGCAGTAGAACTTCATGGCATTCCGGAATCAAGGATTCGCGTAGTCGGCATTCCGCACTATGACCGCTACACCGGGCCGGCTCATTCCCGGGAGGAGTTTTCGCGGCAAGCCGGCCTTGATCCGGCCAAGCCATTCGTGCTTTACGCGCCTACCGGAGACCGCTACCTTGCCGAAAACCAGGTTGATCAGGAAATTATAAAAATAATCGCCCCCTCTTTACCCGCCAGTCACCAGCTTCTGGTGCGATTACCTCCGGCAGATAGCGTGAATCTTAAAGATTTTTCAACTCCGGCCAATGTTTTTTTTGACCGCCCTGGCCGACAGCTCGCGCGAGATCCGAATCTTTTCCGGCTGAATGAACTTACCCGCGAGGATGATGATCATCTCCGCGATACTCTGGCTTTTTGTGATCTGGTTATTGCCGGCCCCTCAACCATAATCATTGACGCCGCGGTTTTTGATAAGCCGGTGATTTTAATAGGTTTTGACGGCGCCAAAACTACTCCTTACTATCAAAGCATCCGCCGCTATTATGACTATGACCATTTCCAGCCGGTATTAAAAAACAGGGGAGTGAGATTGGCAAAAAGCGTGGGCGAACTAAAAGAATGGCTGGCAAAGTATATTAAAGAGCCGGCACTGGATCAGGCCGGCCGCGCAAAAATTCGGGAGGAGCAATGCCTCAAGCTTGACGGACAGTCCAGCCAGCGTCTGGCCGAGACGCTTTTGAGCTTTCTGGCATAAATATGAAAACCATTTTTATCACCAGTTTCCATCCGCTCATTTCTCGGAATATCATCTCCACCGAGTTTCTTTCGGATTTGACGGCAATGGGAAACGAGGTCGTGGTTCTCGTGCCGAGTTACAAGCGTTCGTTCTTCGAAGAAACCTATCGCCGTTCCGGCATCCGCTTCGAGGGCATTGATACCGGGCCGGGGGCGCGTTCCCGCTGGGTGAAAATCGCAAAGCGAGTTGCCGAAGCTTTGCCGGATACCCGGCGCGCGGCCATTGGGCGCAGGCGCACACTCACCGGGAAACGGAAACACGCCTTCATCTACTGGCTCTTCTATGCCCCGCTGGGGCTCGCCGGAAAATCGCATCGTGCGGTTCGATGGTTCCGGTGGCTCGATTTCTTTCTTGCGCCGGCTGGGCGTTTCTACTCGATCCTGGACCGCTACCGGCCGGCATTGGTGTTTTCAACCGACATTCAGAACGAACACGACGTCGGGCTTATGCAGGATGCCCGGCGCCGGGGTTACCCGATTCTCGGCATGGTGAGGTCGTGGGACAACCTCACCACGCGGGCATTGCGGTTTGTACCTCCGCATATTGTTGTCCACAACGAAATCATAAAAGCCGAGGCCGTGCGTTACCACGGCATTACGCCGGAGGAGGTGAGTGTGGTCGGGATCCCGCATTACGATCGTTACCTCCGGGGACCAACGCTCGGCCGGGCGGAGTTTTTCGAGAGCATCGGCGCGCGTCTCGGTACCAAACTGATCCTCTATTTTCCGATTTGCGACTATCGCTTGGAGAGGAATATCGTGGATCCCTACGTCATCGGCCTTTTAGGCAAAACCGACGGCATCACCACGCTGGTTCGTTTTCCACCTGCGGCATCGGTGGATCTTGGGGATTTCGTCAAACCTCGCACAGTGGTCTATGATACGCCCGGCCGCGAGTTTCAATCAGGACGCGTGGATGATCGGGAGCTCACGCCCGCGGATGATGAACGGCTGGTGAATGCTCTTGTCTGGTGTGACGTCGCAGTTGCCGGCCCGTCGACGGCGGTCATTGATGCGGCACTTTTCAACAAGCCGGTCATGCTCATTGACCTGTATCCGCGCGATCTTCCGGACGAAGGGCGGATTTACGAGTACGGAGCGGAGCATATCGCGAATATTCTTGCGGCAGGCGGCGCGCAACTGGTCAGGAGCGAGCGGGAATTCTTCGCGGCACTCAACCGGTATCTGGAACATCCCGAGGCCGATGCGCTCGGGCGCGAGTGTATTGTTCGGGAACAGTGCTGGCAATGTGACGGGAAAGCCTGCGAACGGCTGGCCCGCCTTGTCCATGCGTATGCGAGTTCCGGGCATCGCGCCCTCGGTGATCAGAAAACCCGGAATTCTCCGGGAAGGTAGTAAGGATAGGATTCTTGGGCTACATGACAGCATTTGAACGGCGACTCCGATCACTGCTCAAACCGGATACGCGCCGGCTAATTTTGCGTCGCATCAGGAATCGCGCCGCCATGCGCTGGCGTCATGTTGTCTCGCCCCATCCCGCCCTGATTCATGCCGGAGCACGGCGAATCGGCCCGGGGGAGCCTGTGTTCGTTATCGCCGAAATCGGCGTGAACCATAACGGGAGCGTGGAGCGGGCCAAGCAGTTGATTGACGCGGCGCATGCGGCCGGGGCTGACGCGGTGAAATTTCAGATTCGGCATCTTCCCGCGACCTATCGGGCCGACGTCCTCGAGCACCCCGAGCGCGAGGAGCAGTCATTCCAATATTTGATTCCACTCTTGAAGGAATTTGAACTTTCGCGGGATGCGTACCGCGAGCTTTTCCGCTATGCCCGCGCGCTCGGCATACTCGCCTTCGCCTCGGCCTTCGATGAACCGACGGTTGATTTTGTCTCCGAATTCCAGCCGCCCCTGTACAAAGTCGCGTCAGCCGACCTTATTCATTTCCCCCTGATCGAGCGCCTCCTCGAGGAGCGAACGCCGCTCCTGCTCTCGACCGGAATGTCCACACTGGATGAAGTTGATGAAACCGCGGCGTTCCTCGATCACCGCCGCGCCTCCTTCGCGCTCCTTCATTGCCAGTCAACGTATCCGGCGTCGGTTGATACGCTGAATCTTGCGATGATTCCGAAACTGCGGCATCGCTATGGCGTTCCCGTTGGCTATTCGGGGCACGAGCTCGGCATCACGAACACGATTGCTGCGGTGGCCCTTGGCGCCTCGGTCATCGAGCGCCACATCACACTCGACCGAACGCTCGCTGGTCCGGATCACTCATCTTCGCTCGAGCCCGCCGTGTTCGCTCTGCTGGTGAAAGGAATCCGCGAGTACGAGATCGCCTACGGCGTTCCGGTGAGGCGTATTTCGCGGGGTGAAGTCGGTAATCGCCTGACGCTCCGCAAGAGCTTGGTTGCGGCCTCCGATATTCCGGCCGGTGCGGTGATTACGCGCGATCGAGTGACGGCGAAGAGTCCGGGGAACGGCATTTCGCCCCAGCGTTTGTATGAACTCGTGGGCCGCAGGGCTTCTCGCGCCATCACGGCCGATGAGATGTTCACCGAATCGGATCTCGGCCGCGTGGAGAAGCCGCCGGCAACGCTTCCCGCGTTCTCATCCTCGTGGGGGCTGAAGGCGCGATTCCTCGAGCTTGACCGGCTTTCGCAGATTCGCCCCCGACCGAAGTTTTTTGAATTTCATTGCTCGTACGCGGACCTGGATGTTGGGCTCGATCCGGACACGCGCTACCCGCAAGGGCTTGTCGTGCACGCGCCGGAATACTTCGGGAGGAAGGTTGTGGATCTCGCGGCTGCCGATCCGGCACTGTGGGAGGATTCCATTCGCGTCATGCAGCGTACGATCAACAAGACCCGCGAAATCGCGGGAAGCTTCGTGGGAACGCCCAAAGTCGTGATTCATGTGGGCGGTATGTCCCTTGAACCGAACGCGGATCATGCCGCTTTACTTAAGCGCGCCGAGGACGCGTTTCGGCGGCTCGATACCGCGGGCGTTGAAATTTTGCCTGAAAACCTTCCTCCATTCGGCTGGTTTTTTTCCGGATTGTGGCACTGTAATGTCTTCGGGGACGCCGATGAGATGGTGAGGTTCTGTAGGCACCTCGGATACCGCATGTGCTTGGATCTTTCGCATGCCTGGCTCTACACGACGCACCATGGCCTTGATTACCTTGAATACCTGGAAAAGACCGCGCCCATCGCTGGTCACCTCCACATTGCCGACGGTCGCGGTTCGCACAAGGAGGGGCTTCAGATTGGCGAAGGCGATGTTCCGTTTGGAGAGGCATTCCGGGTGCTCGCAAAACACTTGCCGCGCGATCGCGAAGTCACCTGGGTTCCTGAAGTATGGCAGGGTCAGCTTGATGACTATCGTCATTTCCGGATTGCGCTTGCGAAACTTGCGGCCTATCCGTTTCTGATGAACGATAGGGGGCAGGAACCCGTCCACGAAGTATGAATACGTCCGCTCCCAGAAAATCGGTGAATATCCTCGGCATTATTCCCGCGCGCGGCGGTTCAAAATCCATTCCCCGGAAAAACTTGGCGCCGGTGCTCGGCAAGCCGCTGGTTTCCTATTCAATCCGTTCGGCCCAGCAGTCGAAGCTCTTGGATGCGTTTCTTGTAAGTACGGATGACGCCGAAATCGCCGAGGTAGCGCGATCCTGTGGGGCCGACGTGCCGTTCCTGCGGCCGAAGGAGTTTTCACGGGATGATTCTCTGGACATTGAATTCCTGCGTCATGCTCTTGATTGGCTTGAGGCTGAACGCGGCTGGAAGCCCGAGATTGTCGTGAACCTGCGCCCCACCGGGCCGCTTCGCACCGGTGAGGATATTGACCGCGTTATTCAGCTGATGCTCGATACCGGCTGCGATTCAGCGCGCACCGTATCAATTCCCGCGCATAACCCCTTCAAGATGTGGCGAGTGGATGCGGCGAGCGCCAGAATGGATCCGCTCATTCCCACCGAACATTTTGCCGTGCTCGGCACGGACGTGCCGCGTCAGCTCCTCCCCCAGAACGTCTATTGGCAAAACGGCCTCGTGGACGCGACGCGGGCGAAGTTCATCCGCGAGGGCAGGATCTACGGTCCGGATATCCGCGGCGTTGTCGTTGACCTCCGCAAGGCCATTGACATTGATGATCCCGAGGACCTGGACCGTGTCCAAAAGCGGCTGGAGGAATTCGGCCTCGCTTGATGTCATGAATATCCTCATTGTCGGGACGGGATCCATCGGGCGCCGTCATTTCCGGAACCTTCATGCGCTTGGCTTTCGGAAACTTGCCGTTGTTCGATCCAAGCATCGCATGGACGGGCCCCAGCGCGAGTTTTTTGCAAAATACCGGCCGCGGGTGTTCTATGACCTCGCCACCGCCCTAGCTGAAAGATCCGATGCCATGGTTGTCTCGAATCCGACGAGTTTGCACGTCCGAACGGCTCGCGTCGCGATTCGCGCCGGCGCCCATGTTTTCATCGAAAAGCCCATCTCTCACTCGCGATCCGGTGTTGCCGAGCTGCTTCGCGAAGCGCGGCGGCGAAAACTTATCGTATACATGGGTTATCATTTTCGTCACCATCCGCTCCTGAAAGCGGCTAAGCGCCTGCTCGATGCAGGCAAGCTCGGCAAACTCCATAGCGCTCGATTCATCACCGGCGAATATTTGCCGGGCTGGCATCCCTGGGAGGACTACCGCAAGGGCTATGCCGCCAGGCGCGATCTTGGCGGGGGAGTGGTGCTCACCCAGAGCCATGACCTTGATCTCATCTCCTGGTTTTTCGGGAAGCCCCGATTGGTTGCCGCTGACGTGCGCTCAAGCGGCGCGCTTGGCATTCCCGTGGATGATATCGCCGTGATTACTTTCGCCACCCCGCGCTGTCCGGTCGTTGTTTCGCATCTCGATTATCTCTCGCGGCCGCCGGTGAAAGAATTTACCATCAGCGGATCGCGGGGGCGCCTCGAATGGGACTATCAGGGGAATTTTTTGCGCCTTGTCTTAGCGAACGGCAAAGCGCGCACCATGAAACTACCGACTGGCTTTAAGCGGAACGACATGTACGTTGCGGAAATCAAGGATTTCATCCGCTGCATTCGGCAGGGGAGGAAGCCGGAAACGGACGGGCAAGCTGGCGCAGCCGTGCTCGAAATAGCTCTCGGCGCAATGGACGCAAGAAGGTAACGACAGACGTTGCAAATCGAAAGAGGACGGAGGTATCGCGAGGTTCGCGCTACAACAGTTTGCAGATCTTTCTTGGCGAGAGCCAGGGTTACTTCCGCCAGCGCATGATCGGCGTAACGCTCATGGCAGTCGGGGCTGCACTCCTCGCGTTTTGATCCGTCTTCCAACAGCGGCCGTGGCAAGCCACGCCGCTGCCTTTATTTTTGCGCTTTAAAACAATACGCAAGAACATAATTGTCCGCCTCCGGAATGGATGCATACAGCGGAGAGAACGCTCTGAGCAATATATTATGGGCTTTTCTCGAAAGCCGAACGAGAAGCATCAATATTGTATTGATGAAGAAATTCGAAGAATAGGTGGCCTTCATGGCATATACGTTGAAGAAGCTTCTGTGGAACGTCCGATAGACATCGAAAGGCCGTCCGATATTTTTGACCTCAACTTCCTTAAAGCCGCTTTCACGAAAGAGTTTCTCGAGCGCAAATCTTGTATAACGGTAAAAATCATACGGGGCAGAATGAATGGGATGGAAAAAAGGAACCGAGCCAAGACAATATCCATCTGGTTTCAAAATCCGCGAAATTTCTGAAATAAAAAGGAGTGGATTCGGAATATGTTCTAACACCTCAGTAATAAAAACAATGTCGGCAGCGGAATCTTTAATGGGAAGCGGCTTCGTAAGGTCGGTAACGATATGAACCGAGCTGTAGGGCACAAAATCCACTCCGATCTTCGTGTGAAAGTCCTTAGTGAGCTCCTGGAGGCGGTTGGTGCCGATTCCCATATCTAAAAAAATTTTATTGCGATCTTCTTTTTCAAGAATTCGTTTAAAATAATCAATCCCGATTTTTCTTTGGACGCTAAAATCGCGAATGTATTTTTTCGTCTCATCGTGCATTTTGGCGTCCTGCGGAACTTCAGAAAAAAATATTCTGCCATCTTTAAATAAATATTTTTCTTCACAGCGAGAACACTGCAAAAAATCTCCAACAAAAAAAAGATCCGACCCAAAACACTTTGTGCATCGAATCAATTTTGTCAATTTAGTTTTGTCC
>ERZ1292629.1177-Hain-H43-01um-R1-1177-length-26621-cov-412_pt1 | contig 26621 bp, 30 predicted proteins | sample MGYA00564399_ERZ1292629 | MGnify/ENA primary metagenome ERZ1292629 (study PRJEB36523, sample SAMEA6512636) | groundwater metagenome | collected 2019-01-08 | study: AquaDiva: Metagenomics assemblies of 32 groundwater samples
GCCAGCCAGCGTGGGCTGAGTATGAGAAGATTTGCCAGCCAGCGTGGGCTGAGTATAAGAGGATTTGCCAGCCAGCGTTGGCTGAGTATGAGAAGATTCGCCAGCCAGCGTGGGATGAGTATGAGAGGATTCACCAACCAGCGTCGGCTGAGTATGAGAGGATTCGCCAACAAGTGTTTTGGGATTTATTCCTAGTGAATAAGAATAACCGAAATCCTAAATGGATATGAAGAAAATAAAATGAAATATATCAAGCAATTAGAAAAACTGTCCGCCTGTTCGGAGGCTATTAAATGGTGCGAGGACGGGCGTTATCCTACATTGGATAAGGCCTGGCAATCCTGTGAGCGTGGGGATTGGATGATATGGCTCATTGGTAAATTAGAGGGCGAGCAAACATCTGATAGTCGTAAAAAGTTAGTCCTCGTAGCGTGCGAATGTGCGAGGTTGGCACTACCCTACGTTACTGAGGGAAAGAAACGTTCATTACAGGCAATCGATTCAATCGAAATGACGGAGCGATGGGTACACGGCGAGCCTGGTATTACACTTGAAATGGTAAGAGCCGCCGCCAATGTCGCCTATGCCGTCTATGCCGCCGCCATAGCCGCCGATGCCGTCATCTATACCGCCAATACCGCCGATGCTGAACGAGCGAAAATCTTAAAAACGTGCGTGGAGATAGTGAGGAAATACTACCCGAAAGCACCGCCTCTAAAGGAGTCGTGAATGAAAGAAATAACTTGGCATCTCATCCGAAAACATCCTGTTGGTCCTCTCCTGAAACAATTGAGGGAAGCACTAGCTGAGGGGAGAGAGGCCGAGTTGACTGCCAGCTCACTAGGACACAGTATCGAGCGTCATTGGCATCAGGGGTACCAGCAGGGGTTAAGAGTGGCAATAATGATAGTGGAGAAACAGAAATGACAGAAATGATTGACCAACTGAAAGAACAAATTAAGAGAGTAGCTAATTCGAGGGCAAAAGCGGCGGCCGCAAGAGAAGCACGACATCAATCTTTTGCAAAATGGGAGAGCGAGAACGATGCAATTCTCGATAACGAGAAGATAGCGAATGAAATTGTTACGGCTGAGGAAATCGAGCTCCGTAAACTTACTCTAGCTATCTTCAACGCCACTCAGGACAAACACCCCGACCCGAATGTGGGCATCCGTGAAGTGGACAAATTGGTCTATGACCCGGTATTAGCTCTTAATTATGCGAAGGAACACGGTGTTGCCCTTAAACTTGACACAGCGAGTTTCGAGAAGATGGCAAAAATTGACGAACTGAGGCCGGGATTTGTCACTATTGAGAAGGTGGCAACGGCAACCATCGCAACTGAGATTAAAATAATCGAGGAAAAGAAATAGAGGGGACAGAATATGAGCACACTAATACTATGCGATAACTGTAAAAAGGCAATCAAGGGCGAGAATGTCGGGCAAGACGCTGGTTATACTGTGCCGTGGGGAAGCTATAAAGTGTCTCTCATTGTAATTCCTCACTGTGACCTGTGCCTTCCATGTCTGTTAGAAATAGTTACCAAGAAACCCAAGCGGAAATATGAGCGGAAAGTAAAACCGCCGATTGAGGAGGAATAAAATGAGTCCCATCAAAGGTTTAACCGAAAACAGACAACTCCCGCGCATCGGGAAGATACGCCTCGGCATCAAGAAGGTGTCACCGCGGAATAATGTAGAATACCCGGCCGCCGTTGACTACTTCGTTTGCCCGCCGGAAGTCCAGGCAGTTTACGGAGAGAAGCCGAAAGCCCTCGATGTCGTCATCCCGGTCGAGGACGAGGAACTCTGGGCAGCTCAATACTACCGCCAATACTCCCGGAGCCGCGGCCTGATATGCAAGGGAGACGGAGTCGCCTGCCGGCGGATGATTGATACCAAGTCCGGGGCCATCGCCGGCCGCGAGACGGTGAATGCTATATGGCAGGAAGACCTGGAATGTTTAGGCCAGGACTGCCCAGACTACAAGGCCAAGCTCTGCCAGGAAGTGATGAACTTACAGTTTATGCTTCCCAAGGTGGCAGGCATGGGCATCTGGCAGATTGATACCGGGTCCATCCACTCTATCCGGAATATCAATAACTGTGCGACCATGCTCCGGGCAGCCAACCCCACCGGCCGGGTATCCTGGATGAAACTGAAGCTCACACTCGAGCCGACCGAGGTCATCAACCCGGACGACAAGAAGAAGAAGACGGTTTACTGTATGCACCTGCGCTATGAGGGCACACTGGAAGACCTTCTCCGGGATAGCACCAAACCCAGGTTAGAGCTTATCATCGGCCGGCCGGCGGACGATGAGGCGCCGGAAGACCGGCTGCTGTCGACCGGCAACCAGGAGAAGACCGAGGAGCTCTCGGCAAAGGCTGGCGATGACATCAATGCCTTCTGGCCAGGCGGCCAGGTACCACCGCCCGAGGAAGACCACGGCCGGCAGAATAAGGCGGACATCATCAAAGCAACCGGCTCAGTGAAGCCGCCCCAGGCCGCACAGGTTAAGCAAGGCGGGCAAGGAAAGCCCAAACTGGCACCAGCCGCCACGGAAGCCGACAAGGACTTTGACAACCTGGAAAGTGCCGCTCAACCTAAAATCCTCAATGCCAGCCAACTCATGGAGATGGTAAAATCCACCCCCGGATTACAAGAGCTGACTACCGATGGTGTCAAGTCCCAACTCGGTATCAAATCATTCCTAGAGGTAAAGAACTTCGGCGAGGCTTTTGCCGACTTAAAAAAGCTGAATAAGGTGTACAATAACCCCAAGGAAGGGGAACAGCCCAGGACTTTGCAAGCGGACCAGAGGCTCTTATTTGATTTGGTAAAATCTAACATGAAGCTGCGGGATGATGGGGCGGTGGCTTCTTGGTTGGAGAACGTGGCGAAGGTGGACATGAGCCGGGTAGAGAACGAGCCGGCGGAAGTGTTCAAGGAAATATCCGATAAAATGGGCTGGTGATGAAAATCGCTGAATTCGTTCCTAATTTTATTCGCAATAAAGGAAAAGACTTTGGGAAGTACCAAAATGGGGCAAAAGAGAAGCCCGCTAAAAAGAAGGCCGATGTTAAAAAAGTCAAAGTCACTAAAAAGCGGAAGAAGAAGCGTGCTAAGAATCCGGCGGGATAAGCTCGATATTCTTTTCTCGGAATACATGAGGAAAAAGCAAAATGGAATCTGTCAGAAATGTTTACGTCAAGTCGGATATGCTAAACTCCAAGTATCTCACCTTTTCGGACGGCGATATAAAGCCTTGCGATGGGATGAGGACAACGTTTCGATTGTTTGCTTTTCGTGCCACTTGGCTTTTCACGAGTCCCCGGTGGAACACGTGGCCTGGTTTATCCGTGAGAGAGGGCAAGCACAATACGATATGCTCATGGCCCGCAGCCGGAATAGCGGGAAGGATATTGACCGGGCGGCGTTGACGTTGTACTTTCAGTAGAAATTGAAGGGGGTATAATTACTCTAGTTAAAGAACATCATGTTCTAGTAGACATGAAGATGGAAGGTATTGAGGTCATCTTCCTGGGTAGATAGGAGCAAGTGGAAACAGTAGTTTACTATTGTGATGCCTGCCACTTGATTGCACTATAACCCATAGTTAAAATGGTGCAGATAACCAGCTAGCAAGATACCCGCCACTCGAAAAACTTCTCAAGCAGAGGTAGAGTAGGGCAAGGTAAAATATAGTAGTTATAAGTGTCTGGGACTCTTGGCTACTGGCGGGTAGTCCCTGAGCCACCTGAAAGGGCTACTGACCTGAATGTGATGCAGGGAAACCGACCAGCTTCTCTTTATGTAGTGGTACGGATGGTAGCAAGAGGAGATTACCAGTTGCTACTGGCTCAGGGCGAAATTGGTAGAGGGTTGGAAAGATGAGTTGCAACAAGAACGCAAGGGTACAAGTCCCTACGATACCGACCAGCCCTCTACCCAAGAATAAAATAAAGGAGTAGGAATATGGATTCGGAGTTGCGAGAATTGATACTTGGCAAAGCAGAGGTACTGATAGCCCATTATCAGGGTGTGGTTGATGGTAACATAAGTTTAGAGGGCTTTGGGTTATCCGTAAATGAGTTTCCCACCCAAATCATCTCTCTAATTCAGGCTCATGGCTATACCAAGGTAGACGACACTACTCGAATCTTTTTTGACGGCAAGGAACTAAACGAGGAAGCATATCAGGAATATATGGAACAATGGGCAAAGGATCATGGCTGGGTAGATCTAGAAGAGAATCAGGAATTGCCACGCCCTCATAAAAAGAATTCTGTAGATTATTTCAAAGCCCAACAAGATATGCTTAGGGCAGGCTTTAGAAAAGTGAAAGGGCAACCACCTGTAAAGGAGACAGAATGATGGTAGAACATCAGCATATCTGGATGTATGAGAGACCTATAAATGGCATTGTCTATAAGCATTGCCGTTTATGCGGAAGGAGAGTGAAAGAGTGAAACGTTTGGCACATTCTAATATTGAGTATGCCGTAAACCCTGATGGCTCACAAGGCTACGGGTGGAATTTTTACCCCGGCTGCCTGCATAAGCCGGAAGGTAAATGCCCGGTTCCGCATTGTTGGGCCGAGTCAATGAGCAAGCGGCATCTCCAGGATTTTCACAAGCCACACTTGATACCGGAACTATTACTGGCCCCGCTCCATATCAAAAAGCCGTCAACTATTTTAGTCAACTTCATGGGCGACCTGATGGGGTCATGGGTAAATCCTGACGAAATGGTGAACGTGCCTTTAGTTCCGGGCCTCTTTCAGGCTGAGGGGTTGAAGTATCAGGTAATGCGTGTAATCAAACAGTGTCCCCAGCACCGCTTCCTGTTCCTGACAAAGAACCCGGAAGGGTACAAGCGTTGGGGTGATTTCCCTGGCAACGCCTGGTTGGGGGCGAGTGTTTGGAATGAGGAGACGATGATAAAGGCTCTCTACGCCCTGACTGAAGTCAAGGCCGGCGGGCGCTGGTTAAGTGTAGAGCCGATGCTCGCTCCGGTAGTACCAAAAGTCTGGCCCGCAGAATGGGACGATATCGGCTGGGTAGTTATCGGTGCGCAGGCTCGACCGGCAGTCATGCCGAAACTAGAATGGGTAGAGGAAATCGTTACGGCTTGCGAGAAGGCAAAAATCCCAATATGGCTCAAGGAGAATTTATACCCTCTTTTTAAGCACCCCGAAATAGAGACCGGTTACGCTGTTCCAAAATGGGCGAGATCTAATCATGGTATAAATGTCTTGAGGCAGGAGTTCCCCAAATGAATAGTAATACAGACAGACTGCTAACATCAGATGAAATAAAGAGTCACTTGCACAGGATTTCAACGGCTGCGGAAGGGTACGAATTCACCCCTGATGATGGTACTATTCTTGGTGGGAATAGGATAGAGTTTGTCACCATCAAATCCTTGCTCCAAGCCCAGCATGACCTTACCAAGAAACAATATGAGGGCTGGAAATCACCCGATGATGTAGTACGGCTACTGAATCAAATGGCGAATGAGTGTAAGACGCTCAGGGAAAAGCAAATAGCCGAGGCGGTCATGGGAGAGCAGGAGTTGAAGAAGTGATAAGCCCCGATGTTCAAGAACTGAAGGATAAAGGAGAACGAGGATGAGAGGGATATTGTATATAAATTTAGTGAGAACCCCTTCGTGTGGAGAATAGAGTTTGAGTTATTGAAGGAGAGGCCATGATATTTCTTAATGTCTGCATGGTGGTGATAATGTTTAGCGGTTTCGCTTTCCTGCTGTATTTCTTAATCTGGCTGGCGGGGGTCGGAAGATGAAACCTCGATTACTCGATTTATTCTGCGGCGGAGGCGGGGCAGCCTTTGGCTACTACAAATCTGGATTCGACGTGGTAGGGGTAGACATCAAAAACCAACCCCATTATCCATCATTCCATGATGCTGAATATGCCAAGCATTTCAAGTTTTATCAGGCGGACGCTCTCACCTATCCACTCGAAGGCTTTGACGCTTACCACGCCAGCCCACCGTGCCAGCACGCCAGCACGATAGCTAAGCAGAATAGAGTCATGCGTCAGGGAGTTTACGACCATCCGAATTTAATCCCACAGATTAGGAGTAGACTTATGGCAACAGGCAAGCCTTATGTCATCGAAAACGTAAAAACACCGGAACTGATAAACCCGATAAAACTAACCGGTTCAGCCTTCGGGCTTGATGTAAAACGAGACCGATATTTTGAGGCGACCTTCGTTTGTTTCAGTACACCAAAAAGTGATTGGCAAAGACCCCGTTTCCGTTCACTGGACCAGCGGAGACACGGGAAATTAGCTTGCGTGGTAGGCGTACATGGACACATAAACTACAAGGGAGAAAGAGAACTACGTGAGAAAGCGATGGGTATAGATTGGATGAACGATTACGAATTATCTCAGGCAATCCCGCCAGCTTACACGGAATATATAGGCTCGTTTTTAATGAAGCACATACGGAAGGAATTACAATGAAACCCACCATCCCGCCCGGCCACTACGTCATAACGAATCTTAAAACCGGTGAGAAGAGGACGTTTACCGAAGCCCAGAAGAAAGAGCGGGACGCCCTGATCGATAAGTGGTGGGACGAGGGCGGCTATGATGAGGAATGGGTAGTACCCAAAACCTGCCCAGTGTGCGGACAGGTGGTAAATAAGATTTTGAAGGGTTAGAGATATGGATTGCGGTAAAGTCTAACCTAGTTGTTGCACTTCCCTCTCTTCCAGTTGGCCAACACGCTGCTCCAGTACCGCCAAGGACTTGTCCATTTGCTGTGATGGGTAACATGGTGATTCGTGGACTTTTAATTCCAGCCGATTGACGGCCTCTTTGAGCGACTGCAATTCCCGCTGGAAGCCGGAGACCTTAATCACCCAGGCCAGACCGAATGCCGTCTCACTTAGCAGGGCGGTTACTAAGATTCCAATAACGGTTTCAGCACTCATCAGATCCCCTCTTTTTCATTGTTTCTTTTCCAAGTCCCGACTCTTGAACCACCACACCGCCAGGCCGGTAATCAAACTGGACATAAACTCCGGCTCGAACCGGCCCATCAGAAAGCCGGCTATCGCTGTCGCAATTAACACTACTACTATTCCTGGCCTGATCCACTTCACCGGCTTTTTACGTTCGTTGGCTCAGAAAGCCACGTATTTTAAGGCGTGGATGAATGAGCCTTCCCTTTCTATTTGCGTTAAATTGTGCTATAATAGTAATATGCGTAAGACTTTTGAGTACCGCGCTTATCCGACTAAGAGGCAGGCCACAACAATGCTTCGCATATTGGAAGAATGCCGGTGGGTTTTCAATCAGACACTTGCCCTTCGTAAAGATGCCTGGGAGCAAGATAGTGTGTCTGTCAGCCTCTATGCTACCAATGCTTTTCTCCCAAAGTGGAAACAAGAACGCCCTACCCTTTCGATGGTCTATTCCCAGGTGCTTCAGGATGTGCAGGAAAGAGTTGACCTTGCGTTCAAAGCTTTCTTTCGCCGAGTCAAGGCTGGTGAGCAGCCTGGCTACCCCCGTTTCCGTGGTAACGGAAGATATGATAGCTTCTCTTATCCCCAGTTTGGGTTTTCCCTTGATGATGACAGTGTCAAAGTGGCTAAGCTCGGTGTTCTTAAGATTGAACTTCACCGGCCTATTGAGGGAAAACTTAAAACACTGACGCTCCGCCGTCATTCTACAGGTAAGTGGTATGCCAGCTTTAGTTGCGAGGTGGAATCTACGCCTTTGCCCATATCCGAAAAGGCGGTTGGCATCGATGTTGGCCTCACAAGTTTTGCCACTTTGTCCAATGGTGAGAAGGTGGCGAATCCCCGATTTTTGAGGCGGGATGAACGAGATTTGGCTAAAGCCCAAAGGAAACTCTCTAAAGTTGATAAGGGAACGCCTGCCAGGGTGTTTAGACGCAAGGCCGTGTCGCATATCCACGAGCGGATAGCCAACAGACGGAAGGATTTCACCCATAAACTCAGCCGGAGACTGGTCAATGAGTACGGCATAATCGCTCTTGAAAAGCTGAACACTAAAGGGATGCTTCATAACCACTGCTTGGCTAAATCCATCGCCGATGCCGCCTGGTTTCAACTGGTGCAATTTGTCTCCTACAAAGCTGAATATGCTGGTAGAAGCGTAGTACTCGTTGACCCCAGGAATACATCGAAGCGATGTTCTCGCTGTGGTTCGCTTGTTGATAAATCTCTCTCTGACCGTATTCATTCCTGTCCTGTTTGCGGTCTCATTATTGACCGCGACCTCAATGCCTCAATAAATATTCTGGCTCTTGGGCTAGAGAGCCTGGGCGTAAGCCCTAGAAGCTCACGGATTTATCCGTGAGAGTAGTCACCACCCTTTCCAACGGCTGTCCTTCCTTAGCCTTCCACACCGCCCCGCACTTCCGGCAAAGCCATTCACTGCCCCACTTTTCCAGTTTCCCCAGACAATCAGGACAACGCATCCTTCTTTTCACCTTCCACCAGCGTGAATAATCCAGTTTGCTCACTGAATTTTGCCTTGTACTTCGCTTCAAGTAGTGTAATGACTGATTTCCGTGCCGCCAGTTGCCGTTGTAATTCAGCATCGAGTTGCTTGACTGCCGCCGTCAACATCACCAATGCGTTTTGTTCTTCTGGTGTTATCATTTAGCCGCCTCCGCTTGAGCGATTACTGAGTTACGGATAAAGTTCAGGATAGTAGTTTCTTGTGCTGGTGTCAAGACTATTACTATACCTTTTCTTTTCGGGGGCATATCAGGGTACTCGCTGGCCGCTACCAGGAAATCGGCAGAAGCCTTAGCTTGCCAGACACCCATCTCATCTGGCTCACAGTCAAACCGTAACTCCACTCGCTTTACTTGTTTCATGTTTTCTCCTTTATGCTGCCGCAATCAGCCCATGCGTATTTTCCCAAATTTTCCTAGATTCATTGTAGGGTTTTACAAATATTTTATTACATTGTAAACAACATTTTTTATTCATGTTTACATTAATGTCATGAGGTACTTATCAGTCCATGACTTATCATGGCATCCCGCAAAGCATCTATTACCCCATCAGTAGTGGCATCACCTGAGTTGATAGCATCATCACATCGGGCATCCACAACCCTTGCCCCTACTACCTGAGTTCCACCTACTTGTAACACTTGCCCAGTGGTAATGTTCAGTCCAGTCTGAGTCACACTTGACCAAGTAGCTACTCCAGCTTCCGTCAGGCTAAATAGCTCAATACCGCCATCTGTTGCTCCACGGCCTGCTCCATTCTTTGATATACAGAATCTTTCTGTCGTGCCATCGTTGTTAGAGTCGATGTTTATGAAGGTACTGTGGGGAGTATTTATTGCTCCGTCATAAGCTCCTGCTTGACCTAAAGTAAGTACAGAAGGATTAGCCCCCGTAATTACAAATGGACTATTGGCAATCAGTCCTGTATGTGCAGTACTTAACCATGTAGCAGTAGCAGTAGCAACCCCTCCACTTATTGCCAGCCTATTTATTGCTGTCAGCCCTGCATTAGGAGTGTACAGTTCAAAGTATCCTGGAGTCCCTGCGTAGGACTTTCCTCTTAATATAAACCCCGCTGAGTTGTTGTCTGTCCCGCCAAAGACATATATTGAGCCATTATCTACAGTAACTCTAACAGCCCCGCCGTCTGATACAGAAATAGTTCCCATGCCCGTTATGTTATTCGAGTTGCCAGTTACAGTCCCGCCAAGAGTGACAAGAGGCAAGGTTACAGTGCCTGTAAACGAGGGAGAAGCCAAAGGAGCTTTCAATCCAAGTTGTGTCTGGACTGCGGATGAGAGGCCTTTAACATATGATAATTCGGTTAAAGAGGGATAAGTGGCTACTGCCAGCGACACCAAATTTTTAGATGCATCAGTTCCCAGTATCTCAGAAGCGGTTAGCCCGGATAACTGTAAGGACGTACCCGTAGCTGCCCCGATGTTATTGGAATGAACGTGGTCTCTGTGAGCCGCTATGAGAGATGTCCCCGGTGCCGCTGTCCCCAGCGCCGCCGGATTAGTCCCATCAAATATTGCTTTGTTGGTATAAGCCGTCTCAAGATTGGCTATACCCACGACATTCAACACGTTGGCCGCCGGGGCGGTGGCTTTAACCACGAAGCCGTGTTTTGTCGTTGAGGCATCGTTGGTGGTAACATCAGTCAGAGACAGTGCGGCTTCTGCCAGCAGTCCCCCTACCCCGCTTCCTGCTGACTGGTGAGTATGATCCTTCGGGTCCTGAAGGTCGGCCAGGTCACCGGACAAGCCCGTAACACTGATTTCGTCATCCCCGCCGTTTTCATGCCGGGTATGATGGGCATGGATAAGTACCCTGATGGCCGAGATAGCCGGATTTAACAGGAGATTGCCCAGGTTTACCGTTCTTCTCGCCGGACTTCGTCTTTCCATCACTTCTTTCCCCCCGGCCATTTCGGCCCAAACCCCGGCCAGTTCGGCGCGGGCGGAGCAGGTGGCGGCATATTCGGCCCAAACCCCGGCCACCTTGTCGAACTTGTCGAAGGCACCATACCCTGCGGCATACCCATGTTAAACCAGTCTTCATAAGTCGGGAAATGGCCGAACTTAATCATAAATTTCTCGATATTCCCCGGCACTTGCAGCCATCTCAGGTACTGGTCGGGATAAAGCGGTGAGGCCTGTATCCCGGTTATCGGGTCCGGCGGCAGTACCCCTGACTGCTGTCCCTGCGGCGGCTGCTTGACGTTGACAGGGCTGACAGGCGGAGCGACATACTGATTATCGCCCCCCAGTATTGCTTCAAGCTGGTACTTCCCCACTTTTCCGGTAACGCCGGTAGCGAAGTTACGGGCTATCCCCACGACACGGATAAGAGGGTCGGAGGGATAGATAAGTGGAGCAACAAAATAAACATCATCGGAAGCCGCCCCGGTCATAGTAAGAACCCAAGGAGGCAATAGTCCATTCGCTAAAATCCCAGATGAAGGGAATCGATGATAGAGAATTGAGTATAGTGCGTTCCCATTGACGTTAGTATAAAGAAGTTTTTCACTGCCGACAACTTCATTGGTAACTGTAGTGTAATAAATATCTGATGCTGCCCCTTTTAAATAAACTACATAGACCGCATTGCTGGTATCTATAGTAGCGAAAGGGTCGTTATTTACAGAAGCTACAGTCTTGACTGTCCCCCAAACACCCGATGTCCTCTTTCTATACTTGATAACGCCGGAACTTTTAAAGATAACGTGGATATTGTCAGATGAATCAACCACCAATTTACTTACTTCTTGGATTTCCGTAGCTACGGCCTCTTCGTTTCCCCATGTACCACCGGCACGGCTATTATATCTAATCCCCGTGGAATCGCAATATGAAACAACCGGTATGTTTGTACTGGTTATGGCTATATCGTTAGCTGCAAGTAATGTAAAATTGGTGGTTATGTTTGCGGCTGCTCCCCACGAGCCGGTAGTGCCTGATATATATATAATCGCTTTTGAGGTTGGCGTCGACCAATTCAAAGTAGCCATGATATGGAATGTATTATTACTACCAATGCACACTCCGAGGTAGTTTATGCTTCCGAGAATTGGTGGCTCCGAGGCTGGTATCGCGGTAAAGACTACCTCAGTTGTACTCCAACTACCCGATACTCGATTAGCATATTTAATCGCATTCCGGGTAAAACCACTAACCAGTGTTGTACCCAGCCAAAACAGATGCGGCTTATCGTTACTATCCAAACATAAAGCGAGGTGCCTGGCATCGACACTCGAAGGAACCTTAAACGTGCTGTCTGCTTTGGCTAGTTCCTCAATCCAAGTAGCACCGCTGTCATTACTGTAAGCAACATATATATTATTGTTACCACTATCCGCATATGCTGCCCACAATTTGCCGTCGGAGGCACGAACAAGAGAAATATACCCGCCATCTGCTGAAATTGCGTTTGTCGCGGCGATTGTATTTACTAGACGAGCCACACCGACTCTTGTATCCACCGCCTGAATTCTATCGCCTATCTCCGATGCGGCGTCCATCGGCATAATCAGCCTCAGTCCTACCAGTTTGTCCTTCAACTGCCTGCCGATTTCAGTCGCCCTTATCACCGCCGCCGCATCGGTTAATATCCCCTCATCCCAGAAGGTAGCGGGCAAGGGCATGAACCGGGCATTATCCAGCTTGGCGGTACCGGTGCCGCTTCCCGCACCGGTAGCGGTAAACCTTATCCCTATGGCATTGGCCGTTGCCCCGATTAAAGTAAAGTCCGTCGTCCCTACTGTCAGGATATAATAGCTCTTGCCGGTAACAAAAGAGCCGGCGGTAACTGTCGTATATTCGTCAGGGTCGTACCATTCGCCGAACACAGTCGGTGGGTCGGCTTCACCGCCGTAAACCTCGACATGATTGGCGTCGGATTGAACAAGGCTGTGCTGGACTTCGTAGAAGGGATGCCCATTGGCCGGGTCGGAATAGTAAGTCTTGACTACCGCATCCGTGGACTGGGGATACATTACCTTGAAAGTAATCACATCGGGCGTTCCTTGCGTCGTTACTTCCGCCCGCAGCCAGAGTCCCTTGGTTGTCTTTGCCATCAGTCCTTGTATGTAAGCCCCGTAACTGTCATGCATACCCTGGTCGCTGGGGGCCACGGCTTCGGGATTTATGTCGAATATTGAAGCGGTAGCTGTGCCGGTACCGGTACCCGCCACCTGAGCGATAAACCTCGTCCCCACAGTATTCGCCTTCGCATATTGCTCCGTCACAAAATCCGTCCCCACCGTCAGAATCTTATACACCCTGCCTACCACGAAACTGCCCGAAGCGACGGTGGTATAAGGGATAACAGTAGAAATCAGCCCGTCATCCTGGTCGCCCAGGGGATTGAGGGCGAAGGTATACCGTGTCTGCTCCGTCAGTGCCGTTTCTATCAAATATTCCAGGACACTATAGACCGTCTTGTTCGCCAGCACCCCCGCCTCATCCTGGTAAAAGGGCTTGGTTGTCCCGATGCGCAGCGGCTGTTTATTCAGCACCGCCTCCCAGACATTCTCCAGTTGCAGCAGGTTAAAGAGTTTGGGAGTTTGTCCCTTTTCCGCACCGGAAGACGAGTTATGCTTCATTACCCAGAGGCGCTGCGTCACTGCCCCATCGGCCTCGGCCCATTTAACCCCAGTTGAAGTATTAAGCCCCCAGCCCATATCGACATAGTAGCCGACAAGGCTGGCCGGCAGTGAGCGGTCGTAGTTACTTATCAGGGCTTGCCCGTTGCCGTTAAAGCGGTACTCTTTTTGTTGGGCGTAAAGCAGGCGGCTTGTCGTTAATGTCGGGTCGGCGGAATAGTCATAGGTAGTCGCCCCGTCTCTCGAAGTCAGGATGAATCGCGGTGCCGGCTTATAGCCCCCCGTGGGATACCCCGAAACCTGGGCGGTTACGAGAGTAGCGGTGAGGGTACGCATTTATAATTCCTTACTTAGTCTCTCGAATAGCGGACTTCAAATGGGTAGCCGCCGGAAGCTATTATTTCCTTCTCTACCTTTGCCATTTCCTGCCGCCCCCACGATTCATATCTAACCCCGCCTTCGGAAATCTTGAGACGGCTGGCTAAGATTTGCAGGTTGGCAGTGGATTCCTCAGCTTTACCCGTGGCTGCCCTCGCTTCGGCGGCCGCTTCACTCAAGGCCACCGTTGCATTAGCGAAGTTAAGCTCGGCTTCCTTACCCTTCGCACTAGCGGCACCAGACTCAGATGCCGCCTCACTCAATGCCACCGTTGCATTGGCGAAATTAGCATTGGCTTCTTGTGCCTTTTCACTGGACGCCCTTGTTTCTGCGGCAGTAGCATTAAAATAAGCCGCGGCATTATTAAACAATGCCGATGATTTTTGTAAGTAAGATTGGAAATTAGACATACGCCCAGCAGCTTCGCCAAGACTGGCATTGGCTTGAGCCCAGTAATCCGCCGCCCCGCCGCCGACAGTCAATGTATTCAAAAGAGCTACCGCCGAGACAATCGTTGTCCGGGCCAGTTCGACTGCGGTAACTATCTTGTCCGCCTCGGTGTCGGCCTCGGTAATGGCTGTTGTGCCGGAAACGATATTCGCCCTGCCGGAAGCGGTATCGGCAACGGCCTGGGTAATCCTGGCTGCCATCGCCGCAATCGCTGTAGTCCCTAGCCCGGTGGCGGTACGAGCCGAAGCGATGTCCGTCAACATCTGGGTAATCCGTGCCGCCATTGACGTAATCGCGGTAGTCCCTAAGCCGGTGGCGGTACGAGCCGAAGCGATGTCCGTCAGCATCTGGGTGAGTCTGGCGGCAATTAAACCCGTCGCCGTTACGGCCAGCCCTAGTGTCGTTATGGCATTCTGTACTTGAGAATAATACTTGGTGGACTTATCGATACAGGCCCTTGCCGCCAACCATCGGGCCAGATGATGTTCCTGTCTCATGTCCAGTGTCGATTCCGTCAGGGAAAGGGTGACGACGGCATCCACCGCCGCTGCCGCCGTTAATGGCGGCCAGATACTCACCGTGGCTTCATTGGCGGCTATCGTGGCTTGAGCTATGGCATAATAGACGGTGCTGTCTCCGGCGATAGCGATTGTCGTCATCTCATCTATCGTACCGGTGCCGAGACTCTTGAGTATTATCGATGTTGCCCCGGCCGCCGCCAGTGTCTTGATTGCCCCGGCGGTATCAGTAGTCCCGATCTGCTTCTGCAGGAGGTGAACCTTGTTCATGTAGAGGTACACACTAACTGCCGAAGAAGGACGGGAGCTGACATCGAGGCTCAGGGTATTCCCATAGCGTGATACCCCGCGGTCTCGTGGCGGATTTTTGTCCACCAGATATTCCGCTTTCAGTATTCCGGTACTGTCGTAGCTTTTGGTTCGCTCTTCTCGCCATCTGTCGCCCGCCGAAAGAGCGATATCGTATGAGTCAGCCGTCGTCGTCTTGGTGATTCTTGGCGGTTGCCATGGCCGGGACTGGGACACTGCCAGCAGGCCGCCGGGCATAAGGATATCGAGTTCGGCGGTAGCGAATACCTGGTTAGCCGAACCGCCCGGGTCGATTCCCCCGTCCTGGGCGAAAGCTTCTACGTCGTCCACGATATTTGCGTAACTTTTTGACATTAGAGCCTCCTAATTCGCTCCAACTCTACGTCGTTCCGCCCTGTTTAATGTCCTGACGCCATGCCACTTCTCGTTAAACCGGCGAATATTCTCCATTGTCTCTTCGTGCGTCTTCTCGCTGGCGGAAGAGGACGGCTCATGATAAACCATCCCATATCCGTTGTAGTAAATCTTCCACCCTCGCTTATGGATTTCAAGGCAATTATCCGTATCATCGACACCCCTAAATCCAATGTAATAATTCTCTTCCAGCCCGCCTTCAGGTAAAGCCTCTTTCCTTATGAGAACAGCAGCCCAAGCTACGGCTTCGACTTCCTTGACATAGGTATATTTCTCCTTATCGGCACCGACTCCCTCTCTACCGGCACATATAATCTTGCCGGTGACAGGGGAAACTACCTTGAAACCCACCACGCCGATTTTGGAATCGGTCGCCATGAGATTAAGAGACTTATCCAGCCAGCCATCCTCAACAAACGTGCTATTAGTCAGGAAGATAAAGGGATTTGATTGTATGTGGTTCATGGCGATATTGATGGCCTGGTTTGCTGACTTAATCAGGATATCGGGCCGCACGTAATTAACGTTTCCTTTCTCCTTATTAAGTTTAGCAAAGTACGATGGCGTATCATCGGTAGAATCATCAATCACGGTGAGCTTAAAGCGCACTGAAGTATTGGCATATAACGATTCTACGCAACGCTTTGTGTTCGCCAGTTTGTTGTGAGTGAGCAGGATAACATCTATCACCTCCGGCATCGTTTTTGCAGAAACTTCTTCATGGCCTTTTTTCTCGTATTCAGCCCTGGCAGCTTCAGCCGTTGTTGTCAGGTATTTATCCCAATACCCCCACCTCTTGTAGAATGTCTCGGCATTTTGCTTGTTAAGATTTAGATTGCTATGCGTATCGGAAGCGCGGGTTGCTCTTGTGTCGTGATATCCCGCTCCGTAGCCACAGTAAAAGACCTTCCAGCCTTTATTCCTGATAACCATACAGTTATCGAGGTCGTCCCAACCCTTGAAACCGTTATAGATACCTTCCGGGATGTGCCCCGCTACTGCAGCTTTACGTAGTATTGCCAAGGACCATGGTACAGCCTCGCATTCTTGTAAATTGGCAAATCGGTGCCCGGGGTGATTTTGGTGCAAGTCGAGAGGGATACCCTCTTCATTGAAGAATGTTGCCCCTGCTTCTATTCTGCCATCCATCGGCACAAGGTTCTTCAATCCAACGATAGCCACCTCAGCATGTTCTTTCAGGAATTGCAAGGCAACTCTTTCCCATTCCGGTTCTACGGTAACACTGTTCATTATCGTTGCTACGAAGTCGTGTTTGGCGTGTTTCAACCCAATATTGAATATCTGATTGCCTTCTCGGTAAGGAATATCAGAGTGAAGAATAGTCATGTTAGAATGTGTTTTGTGAAATCTTTCCAGCCACTGCGGAGTTAAATCCGTCCCCTCATCCATATCAGGGGTTGAATCGTCTACCACAATAAGCTCGAAAGGTGTTTTGGTGAATTGATAAATAGCTTTAATAGCCTTGATGGTAAATTCCATCTTGCCATGAGAAATCAGAATTATATCGAAGGGAATAGGGGCGATCTTTCTCATGTCATCAATCATTCTTAGTCATCCATTCTTCGGGGGTATTATACGCTCCCACTAAAAACAACGACAATTCCTTACGAATCTTTCGGAGTATCCTTTTTAGCACCGAAGATTCTGTCCCATTTTTCCTGTTGAATTCGTTCCCAGTCATCGTAATTAATCCCCCTCGGTCGCGGTATAGTCAGCCAAAATTCAAGGCTTGTGCCCCTCGGTATAGTACCGCCAATATGTAGATTTGCCTCGCCCTCGTAGTATCCTGTACCTTCCTCAAAAGTAGCATACGAGTTACCTAATCCCACCGACTGCCCCTCCTTGTCTGAATATTGTCCCCGGGAGAGGACGTTTACCCTCCCCCGGGGGATTTCACAATCCTACTTTAGGTATTAGTCGGCGCGACCTTTGACATCAAAGGTGAAAGGATGATGCGGTCTGTGTCAAGCACATAACCCACGAACTGCTTAATCAGAGCAGAACTGGCAATTTGGGCGACACTGGTGGCCTCGCCCGCCGTTGGAGATAAATACAGAGGTTCTCCAATCTCCGTAGTGCCCGCAACCAGAGAACCTTTTGTCCATACACCACCGGCAGCGACAGTCGGCGGGTCTTGAATTTCCACCGCCAGGGCACAATCCCCCCACGCCCCCAGAGCCATTTTCTCACAAGCTACGTGAGTAGCGGCAGTAGTAATTAGAGTTGTGGCTGTGGTCGGACCTGCGCTCGCCAATGCGACACCGGCTCCACTGGTCAGAGACTGGGCTACGAGGTCCCCGGCATTTATAGCTTCCGACGCAAGCATCTTGAACTTGCCTGTAATTACCGTGATTATTCTGCCATCGGCATGAGTATACGCCATATTATTATCCTCCTTTATTTTTCTTTCTGGTGTTATGCAGTGTGAACGCCGGCTACTAATACGCCGGTTACCTTTGACGCCCAGATGATTTTTTGCAGCATAATGGAAGCGTACCACTTAATTCTCGCCCTGGAAGCGTCCTTGCTTTCCAACTTGGGGAATTTCTCAATCGAGAGAAGACCCCGTTGCAATCCGCAAACACCCTCGTTGGCAAACTTGACGATAAAGATAGTACCCGCGGCATCACTGGTAGTCGATAATGCCGTGCCTACAGTGTAATCGAAGCCGAACTGCCCGACACCGTAATCCTTGGTGGCATCTTCAGTGTCCACCAAGTAATCCGAGACAGCCACCGGGGCATCGAAAAGTGTCTGCACCGATTTCCCCATGATGTCGGTCTTGGTAATACCCCCGACACCATTTAGATATTTGTTGATACCCCGTCTCATGGCCTTGGACATAATCATCAAGTCGGGTTTTCCCCCTTTGATAAGGTCTACACCCTTTTCGAGTTGGGACAGGCTCAGTAGATAGCCAGTACCAGAGGTGTTGGCGACCGAAACTGTGTTATCGTAGATTTCAGCCGCACCACCTGCTGCCGCCTGACTCTTAATCAGGGCATGCAGACCATCGAAGCCTTTGGCGTCATATCCGGCCCCGGCATTGTAATAGCCGTAGAAGAACATATCCATGAACTTCTTTTTGGTGGCTTTAATTTTCGCGTCGATCTCTTCCTCCATTAAATCAGCGGTATCAGACCTCGTTGCCTTAATGAAGTTATCCACATCCGCGTCACCGCCGAAGATAGCCAGGTCGGAAGTAAGTTTCGCCCGAACCTGTGTAGATTCCAGCCATGTGTCGCCGGGGGCATAATTACCGGCGCCTGATTCCGTTGTTTCGACGTAGTAAGACAGCCCGTTCCCCACGAGTTCCTTAAAGGGCATCCGTTCCAGGATTGGGTCGTCACGGACGAACTTCTCGACTACTCCGGCTTGCAGTTTATCATTTGAAGCTTTTGCGGCTTCAACAAGTGTCATGCTCATAGGTTAATTTCCTCCTGTTATTTTTTCTCTTTCAATCCTTCACGTATCTTCCTATCGGCGCTCCAGTTATGCCAATCTTCGCCGCCCCCATGGGTTACACCGGAGTCACCTACAAGAGTCTCAGTCTTTTCCGGTTCGCCCTTCTTCTGCCACAGGATGTTGGCTGTCTTCTTTATTTCGTCACGGGTTTTCTTCCCGTAGAGTTCGCAGAGAGACTTTAACCTGGCGGAATCGCCGTCAGCGTATTCTTCGGCGACCTCGAAGAGGTCAACCTCGAATTTCATGGCTTGGGCCTCGGCGACATCACCGGCGAATTGCTCACGTTCCGCATCCATCGTTTTCTTGACTGCGTCCGCCGCATCCTGTTTGGCTTTATAATCGGCCTTCAGTTGTTTTTCCGTTGCCCGGAGCTTTGTTTTTATTTCCTGAAGTTCCTCAAGGTCGGCATTGCCATCGGTTGCCGTTTTATAATCTACCTTGAGTTCGTCCAGTTCCGATTGTATCTCAGCGAGAGCCTCGGTCTTTGTCTGAAGGTCGGCTACCTGGGACTTGTAGGTGTCACGCTCTTGAGTGATAACGTCAAGCTTTTCGCGCTTAATCTTATCCCCATAAACAGCTATGGCATCAGCAATCCCTTTCTGGTACTCGGCTTCGGTGCGAAGTTTGGGTTGTTGTGAATTACTCTCATCCCTCTTTGACGAATCCTGCCCCTCAAGAGGAGTAGCGTCCGTCCCAGTAGTTTTGATTTCGTCCGGCATAATGCAATCCTCCTACTTTTTACTTACTTCTTTCTTGGATTTAACTTCCCCGGCATGTGTTTTTCCCATCTTATCGATGCAGATGGGCATGTGACGCCCACCCTTAACCGGCATAGTTCTGATTTTCCCGCCTTCCATTTGACATTTTTCAAACTGTTGCGGACTCATATGGCCTCCTCCTCTTTCTCTATTTTCTCTATAACAAAAAGGGCGAAAACTCTTTAAGGGAGTAATTCGCCCTCGTTTTTCACGCCGGACTCTATATTAATAAGATTATAGCACGCTCTGTCAATACCCGTTTTCTTTCCCGAAAAACCCCTTGACAAAAGTTCCTACTAATGCTAGGCTCAAAGGAGATAGGAAAAGTTCCTACTAATGCTAGGCTCAAAGGAGATAGGAATGTCATTTATAAGGACTTATAATAGAACAGGCAAAACCTATTATGCATTTTTTGACAATAAGGGGAAGCTAGTAAAATATATCGGTAACGTTAAGAAGCTACAACTTTTTCAACAAAACATGCAAATCAGTGCAGAGGTAATTAAATTACTAAGCAGAAAGCCTTATCTTAATCCCAAAGCCTGTCGTGCTATTATTGCAGCAGAAAAAAGAGAGCAAAAGGACAAGCTTCTTAAAGCATTCATCGCCCCTAGGGAAAAAGAAAGCAGGAACATAAATCAAACATGCGTCTATTGTGGAGAGGCAGCAGAAGAGATTGACCACATTATCCCGCTGTGTTTAGGTGGCATCGATGATGATAGAAATAAAGTTCCTGTCTGTAAGAAATGTAATCTTCGTAAAGGTGGTCGACCGCTACTTACATTTTTGAAAGAATTACTTAAGGCGGACAAACTTGATGAGGGAAAGTTGAATGTCGTTTATCAAAACCATAACAAAAAAGAATAAATATACTTACTACGAGTTATGGGATAAAGGCAAGTTTGTCCGCCATATTGGTAATGCCAAAAAGCTAAAAGTCTTTCAGAAAGAAAAAACTACCCTGGCTCATGTAGGGCAGTCCACAGGGAACAACGAATGGTACACGCCCCCCGCTTTTCTGGCCGCCGCCCGCAAGGTTATGGGCAGTATAGATGTCGACCCCGCATCATCCGAATTAGCTAACAAAGCAGTCGGTGCCACCACGTTTTATACCACAAAGGATGACGGCAGGCGTAAGTCTTGGGCGGGGACAGTCTGGATGAACCCCCCGTACTCACAACCTTTGGTATCAGACTTTTGCGAATTGCTGGTAAAGAAATACTGGAACAAAGAAGTAACTCAGGCCTGTGTCTTGATAAACAATGCTACCGAAACCAGCTTTTATCAGCGATTGGCCAGTTGTTGCAGCGCCGTTTGCTTGATAAAAGGCCGTGTTAAATTCCTCGATGAAGAGGGTAATGAAGGTGCCCCGCTGCAAGGGCAAACTATTTTATATTTCGGAGAAAACTATATTCGGTTTGCTCAGATATTCGCTCAGTTCGGAGTTGTTTTGTATGCCGACAAACAGGGGTGAGATTTACAATCACGAAAGGGCACGCCAGCAGAAAGATTACAGCGGTCTGCGTATTGGCAATATCACGCCGACTGATATCGATGGCCTGATTGAATACAAAAACAAAGCCTACATAATCCTGGAATTGAAATACCTCGATGCCCTGACTACTATGGGCCAAAGACTGGCTCTAGAAAGATTGACGGATGATTTACAGAGAGCTGGCAAAGAGTCGCTTTGTATAATAGCGAATCACGAAACGCATGATGCCGATAGTGATATAGATGCCGCTGCCGCTTATGTTTTGGAATCAAGATACAAAGGTAAGTGGCGTGTGGCGATAGATGGCGAAACAGTAATTGACATGGTTAAACGATTCTTGGGTTGGCTGGCTTGATGCACCCCTCACTCTTGCCAAGAGGGTAAACCAGCATGATAGCCGGTGACGGATGAATGAACCGGGCTCTCCCGTGCTCAAAGGTGATGATAACCTTGCCGAAGCCGGTCTCAGTCTCTACCCGCTCACACTGCTTCTTGATTTCTTCCAGAGTTTCGTTATCCATATTTCCTGTTATGCCTGAAACTGACTAATTTTGTCCGCTTCGTAAATCCAAAGTCTGGCTATTTCGCATAAAGCTACGAATACGGCATCCTTGTCTCTTTCTAGTTGCCCTAGCTGAGCATACGGGACCAAGTCAGGATGTATCTTCTTCTCTCTGTCATATTCCGCGCCGTAAACCCAACCCATAGCAAAGTAAGCCTGCATCCAGCTACCATGTAATTCTTCCGGTGAATGAGACCTTTGCTCCCCGCATTGTCGCTCAATAACTTTAAAAAATTGTTGCCTGAAAGCGTCTTCTCTCTCGCTCCACACCACAGGAATAATCGGGGCTTGTGATGCGATTGCAGCAATCCTTGCGCCGTTATAAACGAATTCTGCTCTACGTTCTGTTAAAGTTAGCATCCTACGCCCTCTTCAAAGGGTGAATTTTAACTATCATCCTCTTCGGAATAGTATGCAAATTGCGATAGACCCCATCATCAAAGCCTTCGGTAGCTAAAACTATTTTCTTCTGGCTCCGGTGCATCACGAAACCCACAGTATGACATTTACAGAGAGGCTTCTCTTTTTCCTCGTCATCCCAATAGTAGTTATTATTTGAAGCATCCTCCCATTCAATAAGGACAAGTGGCTTTTTTGGCGTTTTTCTTTTTTCCACTTTTATCTTTGCCCTCCAATCCATCCTATGCCCTTGGTGCCCCTGGTGCTCTGATGCTCATTCCCCCGGATACCCTCGGCTTCTTGAATACTACCTGTTTCCGTGCCGTCCCGCCCCCGGAAGATATCCCGCCGAAGCTGGGAACGGATGCGGTTCTGGGACTGAATTTCCTTGTCGCTAATTTATGTGGTGTAATCGGTGGCAGTGGTTTCATGCCCTTGTTTTCCTGCAACCACTTATCGAACTCACGATTAGCCCTTCGGAAGTTGTCCCGCCAGTCGCCCTTAGCCGCTTCCTTATGCCCCTTCCTGAAGGCATCCCGGGTAAAGTCCGTCTTTAACTTCTGATACGTCTGCCAGTCTTTGAGATACTTGTCAGGCAGTAGTCCGGCCTCCACCTGGGCTTTCGACATGGCGAGGTAAGAACTGCCGGGTAAGTCATTAAAACCAAAGTACACCGGCCAGAGCTTCTTATCTTCAGGGAATCGTTGCTTGCCGATGTTCTCGCCTTCGTCAACCAGACTGAATGCCTTTATTTGATTAAGGGGGATACCCTTCTGCCGTGCCGCCGCTTCCAGTTGTTCCGCCGCCTTAAGACTATTTATAGTGGACTTATCCGTGTTTAGCAAGAGGTGAGCTTCTACCGCCGGATTGTCCCGGAGAAACACATCACGCTTGGCTGTTGACGTAGTATCCGGCAGATTTTGGTAATCAAAGTATTTTGGCCAAGTCGCCTTGTCGCTTGGGACGCGCTCGACTTCCCGCTTTACTTCCTTGCCCCCAATCTTGAAAGTCTTCTCGTAAGGCTGGAAGGCCGGTATCAGGTTAAGCGGGATGTTATACTTGTCGGCCATAGCGGATACGGCCTGCGTTGTTTTCAAGTCGGGCAATTCTACCTGTTCGCCCCAGAAAATCCGGGAATTAACAAAGTCGGGGTTGTTCTTGAGGTAGGCTTCCTGTTCTTTATCCGACATGGCATCGTACGACTTCTTTTCTGCCGCAAACGTCCAATATTCTTTAACAATAGGCGGTAGTCCTTCTATCCTATCGGGTGATGTATTTTCATTGATGTCTCTCCGTAGGCTCTGTATATCATAAAGCCAGTCCCCGTTCTGGATTTCCTTAATCTTGCTGGAAGACGCACCTGCTTTAACCGCCGTCTTGAGTGCTTCATCCTGACCTACAGTATCGATACCCCCAAGTTTGGCAATATCCGAAGGAACTTTGACTTCGGGCGTATCATAGACATTGATATTCTCTCCCAGCAGCGCCAGCGGAGATGTTGCCAACCCAAGCTGCCAATTTTCTCTAAATGTCTTCCATATTTGATAGGCGGCCATAGGTACAACTCTACCCAAATCCTGCTCTATATCAGCAAGGTCAAACTTTTCCCCCGTCATAGTTTTCCCTGTCTTCCAATCGGTTATAAACTGAGCAATGGGAGCAAAGGAAGAACGAATAAAATCAGCGGCAGTATCAAAGGCATCAGCGGCTCTTTCCTTTCCGGTTATAGCAGACCGAGTTGTCCCCGTAAGGAGACGGGAATAAAGTGTAACTACTGCCCTTTGCCCTTCCCAAAGGTCTATCCTTATCCTGCCTATACGGACTGTCCATGCCTGGCCACTTTTCGGGTCTTTTTCTACTTCCCATAAACCGAGCAGTTCACCGAGTAGAATGATTGCTGAAATCTGGGCAATCCATGCGCCTATATTCTGCCAAGAGTTCCTCATAACACGAGGATTCTTAAAATTGAATAGGTGACGACCTACTATTAAGTTCGCTAACCTCGCTTTTGGTGCGAAACCAACGCCGCTTATGACTGGCGCAGCTTGCTCAAATCTACCCAAGCTGGCTCTCTGTACCATATCGCCGAGATATTCTTGGAAACCAGTCATGTGCTTTTCGATGTCCCAAGCCTGACCTTCTTTGAGTTTTACCTTGCCGGAAGCAATATCAAGACCGCGTTGTACCGCCCATCGGTACTCAGTTTTCCAGCGTTTCCAGATAAGATTGTTTAGTGGAGTAACAAAACCCCGGTTAGAATGCTTCATCCAGGGAATTTTACTGAACATCTTTTGCAGTAAGCGCTCCCGATTATTAAAACCAAACTCCTCTGCCAGTCTATTACGGGAGATGCCTTTGATATTATGCGGTGCTCTAATCGGGTCGAAGCCACGTTTTAGGCGTATCGCTTCATACATCTCCATAACCGGGTCACGGGTAACTATCGCCCATGAAGCATCAGAGAATTTTTGACTAAAGGTTGAAGTGAAGGCATCCAATACCAGATTGTACATATCTACCGGACTTGAGGCGGCGAGTTTATGCCCGGTTCTAAAGGCGGAAAAATCAAAGGATGATAGAATTGCCCTGATACCATTACCGAAATCAGCAGGCGCCCATTTCAACTGAGTCAGTATTTCGAGAATGAGTTTTTTCTCATTTATATTCAGAAGTGGGTCTTGCTTGAAAGCATTATCTACTTGGGAAACAAGATTTAGTGGAACAGACGGCGGTAATCTGCCTTCAGCTTTTTCTATTCCCCGTTGTAACTTCATTTTCGCCAATAGTTGTTCCGTTTCCGTCCTTGTATCAGTTACGGAGGATGGAGTAAATGGTGTCTCACCAAGCCTTGCCTGTCCGAAAGGCTTCGTTCCTAAGTTCCTTAGATAATCCGAAAGGCCAGCATCGAATATGGCAGGTTCAGTTTCTTTCTCTCGGATAATACCATCGACAATATCACGGAGAGGTTTCCGTTGTTTCTCCAGCGAGGTAATGATGTCAGATAACGGCTCTTGGGGAATGATAGGTTGCCCTGGCGCTTCTGTTATCTTCGTTACCGGTTTCTCCTGAACACCACCAAACACCCTTTCCAGCCGGAGCCGGGCAGACCCGCCTTCGGGAAAAGCTTCGGTGCCAGTACCTGGTTTTTCAGGGATATAACCCTTAGCCAGGAAATTAGTCAGGGCATCCTCGGTCGATATTCTTTCAGCAATATCAATCGGTCTGGTTTTATCCCGGAAAAAGAGTTTTACTTTGGCGAACAGTGCCCCCGCCATATCATCGGTGAAATCCTGAACGGCCTCATCGGTAGTCAACTTGCCTCGCATCGTTTCATCGAGGGCTTGTTTTTCCGCTTCGAGGAATGACTTACCTTCGGCCTGTAATTCCTCCGACCGCATATTAAATTCAATTAACTTCTTGCCTCTTTCCCTGGCTTGAATGGCTCGAATAATAGCTGTCTTGTTGGCGATTGACGGGTCGCGGATATAGTTGTCGAAATGTCCGATAAGGGCGTTTATCTGAACTTCGTTGTAATAAGTATCACCAACCTTTACCAGAATAGCATCAGGTTCGGGATTAGATAGGGCCGTTTCCTCCGGGGTTAGAGGCTTACCGCCCTCAGTAAAGGTGGATGCTTTTTTGGCTGGACGAGGCAATCTTGGTTTGCCGGTTAGTTTCTCGTCATTATATTGCTGGATGATTGCTTCTCTAAACGCATCGGCATCGGCAAACCCGTACTCGCTCGCATAGGCATCGAGAATATCATTGAGAGGTACTTTGTCGTAAAACTTGGGGAAGTTCTTTTTGTCGTTATACTTAGAATAGTCTACGTGCGGGTTAATCGCCTTCGCCTTCCGATAGGTAGTAAATTCCAGTTGGTTCCCTTCCGTTACCAAGTCAACGAACCTGATACTTGTCCCCACCTGGTTGCGAATACCAGTTTTTCTGCCGGTTATCCGTGTGCCATAAGGGAATGATTTTGTCGTCCATTCTTGAGTGGCGTTAAACTCTTTTCTAGCTTGGCTTTCCATAAATCTCTTTTCTTCCGGCGTCATACCGGTCTCAAAAGCAATCTGTCCCGGTAGTGGTTCTATTCCCTTTGCTGGTGGTTGTGTTAAAGGTTGCTTCTGTGAAGTCTTGCCCGATACCTCACCAAAGAACTGGGCTTGAGCCGTTTCTTTACCCATGCCGGGGAGTCCGGTCTGGACGGAGGTAGATGGCGCCATGATTTGAGGTTCTATCGGAGTTGCCTTAGAATAAATATCCTGTGGCAGAAAATAAGTGGCAATTCGGTCTGGTAATTTCTGGAATTGGAGTTTGTCAAATTCAGTTCTTGGCAAAGTTACCTGTATTACTTGGCCAGTTCCGCCTGCCCAACCTCGAGCTACACTAATATCTGGTGTAAACGGAACATTCCCCTCTCTAGGTCGTACCCCAACTGGTTCACCACGATATAGTGTAACAGTTGGGGTAGGTGTTTCCGCCGCCCCAAACTTCGCCCGCATCTCAGTCAGTTTAGTCCTGGCTTCCTCAAGATTACGGGCCAGGAATGTAGAACCTGTTTGAGTATCGGTAAAAGTCAGAGAAGCGGGAATATCCTTTATCCCTTCTTGCACCCCATTGAAAGTTACACCAAGTTCCTTAGCGATGGCCTCGCCGGAGGCGGGGGTGACTGGTTTCCCTTTACCCATCCCTTCCGCTATGGCTCTTACCTTC
>ERZ1292629.1178-Hain-H43-01um-R1-1178-length-26610-cov-9_pt1 | contig 26610 bp, 26 predicted proteins | sample MGYA00564399_ERZ1292629 | MGnify/ENA primary metagenome ERZ1292629 (study PRJEB36523, sample SAMEA6512636) | groundwater metagenome | collected 2019-01-08 | study: AquaDiva: Metagenomics assemblies of 32 groundwater samples
TACAGAGCACCTAAGTCTTTTGTTACTCCAGTAACATAATTACGATTAAGCACACATAAAATTTCTAGGGAATAAGATTATATAAGGTTTATTAGAACGGCGGAGGGTTCTCCAGAGTTTCTCTATCAATCAAATCTCCATCATCCATAACAACAATATCGTTTTCAGCCATAAATCTTTCTCTTAATTCAACAGGTAAGAACTGCAAATTTGTTTTTAATCTACCTAACGCTCTCGTAGAAATATTCCTTAATGGTTGCATTTCTCTAATTGGGATATATTCTATATCTCGCGAAGGATAACGACTTTCATCTTTGAAAAGTTTAGGGTCTTTACGATGAGCAGGCAAGACTCTGCAAGATAACAAATATTTATCTTGAAATGCCAAGATTGATCTTGAATGTCCGCCATAATTATTTTTATTCCACCATTCTCCTTCTAAACCAAAAACTAAACGATAAATACCTTCTTCTCGAACAACATCAACAGGAGGAAATTCCTGCCCGCAGTTTCTCGCAAGTCTCAAAACCCCTACATTTAAACTATCATAAAAATGCTCCCAGCCCTCCAGAATATCTCTTTCAAGATTTAATCTTATGAGTTCATTCATTTTAATATTTTATCCCTTTTTTCTATTAACTTCAAAAAGAAGTTCTCTGAAATAATCGAGGTTTCCGTTTACTTTTGAACCAATATCTTTGCCGAATTTATTTTCAACAGCATATAATGCTCCGGGTTTAATTTCACGGACAGCTTCTTCTGAAGTAAAACCAAAAGAAAGATATCTTCGATGATTTTTCTTTCTTACGATATATCTCCCCGCAGGAGTGTATATAGTTAATGAACCAATTTTTTTTCTTATCATGCAAAGGTGGGAATAACCATCAAATGCAAGGGCAGCTTTCCAATTATCAAAACCAGGTAAAACTCCCGGGGGTAAAGAACCATATTTTAATAGAGGTTCCTGTCTTTTGAATTTAGTTAGAGTTCTTCCAATTACTTCTTCTTTTGAAGGATTGTCTGATAAAACTCGGAGTTGACCAGTATCATCCTCACAATCCATGTAGACTCTTACTGCTAAATCAAAATTATTATTTTCATTTATAGAAACACCATAGGTTCTAAAAATAGAATTAAATTCACTACCTAATTCACTTGCAAAAGAGAAAAATCTTCTTCTAGAAGGAATTTTTTTATCTTTCTTGTCCAAATATTCTGCCAACGTTTTAACTTCTGCAGGAGTATCTATTTTAGCAGATAATACGTCGTCTTCTAAAATATCGTTTTCTAAATCTAGAATAAGATATTCCCGAGTTTCCCTTTCAGAGCAGTGAAAAGAATTTCTTTTTCCCCAAATTGATTCTTTGAAATCCCGTAGGTGTTCAGCTAGTTGTCTTGTCATTAAAAAAACATTTCTATCAGATTTATAAGAATTTGTATACTAAAATAAACAGAGCTCTCGAGTAAGAACGCGTCAACCAGTTCCTGTTCCGTGCATTGCTATTTTAGGAGATGGTGACTTGTTAGGAAGAACCTTAGGTTCTTCATACGAAAACGCCCAGACCGGGAGTTGAACCTGGCGACCCCTTGCGGGGTATGGATTTTTGCTTTCTTAGTTCTTCAGAACCTTTTATAGTTCTTTGGAACTCTAAGAAACCTTTCTTTCTAAGAAAGGTTTGTTATTAGCAAGAGGAGCTTCAAAAGTGAAGCAGTGCTTGGAAGTCTAATCAATCAAGTATTATTTATTTCCGAGCTTGTAAATATCTTCTTAAATCTTGACCAAAATATCTCTTCATTTCTACTAACTCGCCTTTATCTCCCCAAAGAACTTTTGCATGCAAGACAGTCTCCATTACATAAATCTGTTCTTTAAAATCTAATTTTTTTCCAGTAGTTCTAAATCTAGAGTCAGCAATTCTTGAAGAAAGGTTGTAACCTCCTCTGCAGCAGAAATCAGGCAAGGTATGCCAGTCTAACATAGGATATTTCTTCACTAGATCTTTATGAGCATAGAATCCATCAAGTACTTCTGTTTCTTTAAGTCTTTTGTTTGTAATCATGCCTATGTCTATATCTCCCACTACTCCGCCAAACGAAATACCTGTATGGGCATAGGGGAAAACATCTCTTAAGTCTTTTGCTAATTTAGGATATAATCTTTCTTTCTCTTCTTCAAATTCTCTTTTAGAAGGTATCTTCTTGCTGAAAGAATTAATTTTTTTTAATAATTCAACAAGCATTTCATCAGGAAATGCAGGACCCGAAACATTCCTCAACAGCTTCAAATCAATCGGCCCAGTAAATACGCCAAAAGGCAAAAACCCTTGCGCTAATTCATAGGCTCCATCAAACCATTTTCTTGATTGTCTTCTCATGTTAATTTTTCTCAGAATTCGTTCCGAGGTACGAACACCTCTTCTTATTTGAAATAAACGCCCGGACCAGGAGTTGAACCTGGCGGCCCCTTGCGGGGCTCGGATTAGCAATCCGATGCAATACCGATATGCGATCCGGGCATAATAAAATCTTAGAGAATTAAAAGCTTTTAAGTTTATCTATCGCATATCGGCTAAAAAAGGAAAGGTGACTTGTTAGGAAAACCTTGGTTTTCATACGAATGCGATCTGGGCACTATAATAAACTAGAATATTCAAGACTTTTAAAGATTATGTATCGCAGGCTAACCTTATTAATTAACCACAATAATTCTTATAAAGCAAAAATGGCTAGAACAAACATGAAAACAAAAATAATCTTTGTAACAAGCATGATGTTGTTCGTCTTAGTTCTAATCGGCGTTTATACAATGAGTATAATTGCTCAAGATAAAGATCCTGCTTGGCTGGAATCTTTTGCGCCACTAATTATCTTAACAGGTTTCTTCATATTTATTATTAGTGCGGGATTGTTCATTTACGGAATAATAAAATCTATGAAAAAAGAATAAAATTTATTCTTTATCGGTTAAGTAAACTATCCAACTTAACATAAACATTACTTTTCTCTCTTTAAATAACCTGCACAAGTTCGGTTATTACTATTAATTACTGATAATATCTAGGGAAATAGGCGAGCCGAGAATTTTCATTTAAGTAATTTTTATATTATAAATAAATGGGGGTTCGAGTAAAGAGGAGCCTATTTGGGTTTGTTTTAGTTGTCTTTAATATAAAGATTTAAAGTTTACTTAACCTTCACCCAATAATATTTAAACTTAGCCCCTCAAATTCTTATATGAAAAAAGAAGCTCAAAAAATAAAAGTCAGTGAAAACGGACCCTATTTAGTTTTTGGAAACCTGCCCCTTTCTAAACAAATTATAACAATCGATAAAGATAATCAGCCAGAAAAATGGAAAGAAGAAAAAAAATATAAGACTATCAAGAGTTATGCTCTTTGCCGTTGTGGAAAATCTAAAAACAAACCCTTTTGTGATTCAAGTCATGTTGCTGCTAAATTTAATGGAACTGAAAGCGCAAATCCTGATGAAAAATTCAAAGAGAATGCGCAATTAACCAAAGGTCCAGAATTAATTCTTCAGGATAATGAACAATTCTGCAGTGGAGCAGGTTTTTGTCATAGAAAAGGCGGAACTTGGAATTTAACAGAACAATCCAATAATAAAGAAAGTAAAGATGAGGCAATAAGACAAGCTTGTAACTGCCCTTCGGGCAGACTTGTAGCATTAAATAAAAAAACAAGAAAACCGGTTGAAACTATTTTCAAGCCGTCAATAGTTTTAACAGAACACCCAAATCATTTTGTAAGCGGTCCTTTATGGGTTCGCGGAAACATTACTATAGAATCCTGCGAAGGCAAACAATATGAAAAAAGAAATCGCGTTACTTTATGCAGATGTGGAAAATCCAGCAATAAACCCTTTTGTGATGGAACCCATATAGATATTGAGTTTAAGGATTAAAAATCAAAAAAACTATTCTCGATTATACTCTTCGTTCAATTTTCTTATTACTTCTTTAATGGTAGTTATTCCATCTTCCTTGTTTCTCCAGGCATTTGCACCTGCAAAAACATAGCCTGTTTTGAAATTGCCCTTTAGTGCAGAAGTTAGAGCATAAGCAATGCAGTAAGGAGATTTTGCAGGAATGCATGTTTTCAAACAATGAAAAGAACATGCCGTAGGAATCATTTCTCCATTTTCAACTCTGTCTAAAAACTCATTTGTAATTGCTCTACCGGGCATTCCAACTGGACTCTTAATAATTCTTAAATCTTCTTTATCGCAATCAAGATATTCCTGTTTAAATTCAATACTCGCATCGCATTCATAGGTTGTAACAAATCTTGTTGCCATTTGAACACCAGCTGCCCCCCAACTTCTTGCTTTTCTTATATCTTGTCCGCTCCAAATTCCACCTGCTGCAATAACAGGAGTTAAATCCATAACACTAATCACACTTCTTACTATTCCTTCTAATCCATTTTCAACGAATTCAGAATCTGCTAATTGTTCATAAGAATATCCTAGGTGTCCGCCAGCTAAGGGCCCTTCTACTACAACTGCATCAGGAGCATGATGATAATTCTTTGCCCATTTTGTTTTAAGAATTTGAGCGGCTCTCGCCGAAGAAACTATTGGAATTAATTTTGTTTTGCTTCCTGATTTTAGATATTTAGGCAAATCAAGAGGAAGTCCTGCTCCAGAAATAATTAAATCTGCTTCTGCTTCTATTGCCCCTTCAACTAATGATGAATAATCAGAAAGTGCGTGCATGATATTCACACCAATAACTCCATTTGTTCTTCTTCTGGCTTCTCGTATTTCTTCTATTAATGCTATTTTATTTGCCCTAGCATATAGTTCGTCAAAAATAGCCCTTCTTTCTTCTCCAGAAGTTCTTTCTATTCTTTTATGATTCATCTTTATCTGCTCTGTAAAATAGCCCTTTAGGGCTCCAAGCCCAACGCTCGCAATAATACCTGCCCAACCTTCATTAGCAACAGCTGAAGCAAGCCCAGCCTGAGAAACACCAACACCCATTCCCCCCTGCCAACCCTGAATTCTTAAATCTCCAATTTGTGTAAATGGAATGTTATTCTCCATTAAAGTTACAATAAGAAAGAGATTATAAATATTTATATTATCTGATAATTATTTTCTATGCTTGAAAAATTCTATCTGTTTAAAGCGTTTCATAACTATAGCATAACTGCCAGTTTTAACTAAGACTTTTTTTCTATCACTGCTCAAAAGTCTAAAGTTATATTTATTAACAGAAAGCTTTAGTTTGGCTTTTCCCTTATAGTCACTCCATCGAGTTGCAGATTTTAGTTTGTATTGTAGTACGATTGTGTTCGCCTCTTTTTATTATTTTTATTAGGATAGCAACCTTTAAAAGTTTACTATTTTTCGATATAGTATACAGCGGGGTAGAGAAGCTTGGAGTTCTCACCGGGCCCATAACCCGGAGATCGCACGGTTCAAATCCTGCCCCCGCTATTATCTTCTTAGGCAGGATTTTCAAATACTTCAAAACAAACCTGTTTTGAATGTCGCCAAAAATTGAGAAATAATTTTTTAGCGCCTGCCCCCGCTATTATCTTCTTAGGCAGGATTTTCAAAGTTCTCACACAAACATAAAAATCCAAAAAAATAAAAAAATAAATTAAAATTTAATTAAGCCGTAGAGTTATCCTCAGAGTCTTCGTTATCTGCACTATCTTCTGTTTCTTCAGAATCTCTTGCATCTTTTCGTTCTCTGATAAGTTCTTCTACAGTCATATTCTTAGAATCAGCTTCTGATTTAAGTTCAGCAGCTTTTTCAGCAATATTCGCGTATATCTTAGCCTGAACTCCTATTAACTTAGCAGTAACATTTTCTGTCTTTGCAAGTTGAGCTTCTATTTTACTTCTCTGTTCATCAGTAAGATTTGTATTAGCAAGCAATTCATTAAGCTTGTTTATTCGAGCGTTATGAACTTCTATTGCTCTATCAAGTCCAGTTAACTTACTCTCATTTTTCTCAGTTTTTTTAATACCCTCTGTTCTTTTCTCAACATCGTTTATTAATTTTTCATGAGCAGCAAGAGCCTTTTCCATTGCTTCAGTATTATTATTTTTAGCAGCAATTTTTGCTTTGATTAATTGAATCTTAGCAAGCTCAAGTTCTAATTGAGTTTTCTTTTCTTGATTAAAGATAAACCAAAGTTTAGCTTTTTTCATTCCAAGAGCTAATCCATTGACATCTTCATCAACATTAAGGTCAGATTCTGCATCTGAAATTGTAGCATCATCTGTTGCAGCAGAGATAAGCATAGGTGTTTCGTCAGTAGCAACTACCTCTTCTACAATAGCATCTTCAGCAAAAGCCAAAGGAGCTAAAACTCCAAGCATAAACATTGCCGTTAAAGCGATTATTATTGTTTTGTCCATTTGTTTCTTATTTTAAACCTCCTTTCAAGTGATTAATTCAATAAACTTCAGGAGTTCTATATATTTAAATATTCCTCATTATTCTCCTGCTTATGAAAGAAGAAGATAATTGTTCTTTAGTTCTAGGCATCGATGATGCTGGTCGCGGTTGCGTACTTGGAAATATGGTTTTAGCTGGATGTTTAATGAAAAAAGAATTAGAGCAGGAATTTAAAAAACTAGGAATAAAAGATAGTAAGCTTTTAAGTCCAATACAAAGAGAAAAATTGGTGAAAATGATTAAAGAAAAAGTTATCTCTTTTGCTTTTCATATGGCAACTCCAGTTGAAATTGATACAGGAATGGGCGAGGGATTAAATCTTAATTTAGTTGAAGCTTTATCAGCAGGAACTATAATTAATGAACTAACCGAAAAACTTTCAAAAAGCGAAAAAGAAAATATTAAAATAATCCTCGATTGTCCCTCCATTAATACTGCTGGTTGGAAAAATCAGTTAATGGGTTATGTAAAAGATAAAAAACTTGATTCAAGGATAGTTTGTGAACATAAGGCTGACTTTAATCATCCTGTTGTTTCAGCAGCAAGTATTATTGCAAAAACAACCCGTGATTCTGAAATAGAAAAATTAAAGAAAGAAGTAGGTTTTGATTTCGGAAGTGGTTATCCTGCAGATCCATACACAAAGAAAGCATTAATAGAACATGGAGATGAACTTCTTAAGAAAAGAATAATCCGTGAATCTTGGGCAACTTGGCAGGAAATTGTAGGAAATAAGATTAATAAAAATATGAAACAGACAACACTATAAGATGAAAACCCTAACTAAATATCTGATGACTTTAATTGGCATATTAGTTGTTTCAATATCTTTATTTTTAGCTATATTTCTGAAATACAATCACTTCTATGAATTTTTGCTTATAGGGCTCATTTTAATCCTCTATCCACTTACAGCAAAATTATTTAGCAAAAAAAATTATTTAATATTATATTTTTTACTTTTCTTTATAGGGGGTTTATTAGGAGATCTTATATTTGGAGTTTTGTTAGGCAAGGTTTGGTTTTACAATTACTCTTCAACAATAGAATATATTTTAGTTTATTTTTTAATATATCCTCTTGGGGGCTTAGTTATGATTCAAAGCTTTTTGTTTTTCATTAGAAATAAAGAGTTAAAAAAAGACAGGATGATTGATAATAGAATATTGCTTTTTTTATCAATCCTTTCTTTAATACTCTGTTTGTTTTTTATTGCCTCAAAAATTATTTATAACACTCCTTATTCAGGATTTTGGCTTGTAGGCTTATTTTGGATTTTCATTAGTATTTATCCAAACTATCTCTCCGAAAAGAAAAAAGGAATATCTTACATCCGAATACTGCTTTCAAATCCTAAAATAATAATCGTGGCCACAATAGTTTCTACTTATATTAATGCCTTTTTGCACGAATATCCTAATTTGTATGCAAATCAGTGGGTTTATCAAAACCTAATTTTTCCAGAGGTAGTATTTTTGGGAATTCCAATAGTTGTTCTAATTGGTTGGTTAGCACTTAGTCTTTTTCCAGTATCCCTATATTACCTAGTAAGAGGTATAAGATGAAAATAGAATTTTATGAGGAATTTCCAACAAGTCAAAATCTAAGGAAACTAAAGCTAATTAAGTTTAAAACAAAACTCTTTATTGCGGCGTCTAATTTAAAAGAATTTCAGAATTTAGAGAAAAAAGTTAAGGCAATAAATAAAAAAATAGAATGTGCCTATTGGCCCACTGTAAAAAATTCTTATTGGATTTCCCCATTTTCAGATACAAAAGACTTAGATAAACTTTTTGAAGAACTTGATTCATGTAAAAATAAGATTCTTATAGACTTAGAGTTTCCTAAAAATTTAATATTATTTTTTAAGAATTTATTAAAGTTTAAACATAATCAGAAATTAATAGAGAATTTTCTTAGAAAAAATGCCGAAAGGATAACTACTGCTCAAAATCCGCTCTTTTCAGCTCAGCCTCTGGGTATTAACTATCCTGTTAATCTTGAGAAAGGTTTAATGTGGTACTCAAGTGTTTGTATCTGGCCCCTTAATTCGATCATAAAAAGAATGCTGAAGAAACTAAAAAACAAGGAGAATTATAATATTGCTCTTGGAACAATCGCAAAAGGAATTTATGGAATTGAACCGATTTTAAAGCCAGAGGGCTTAGAAAGAGACTTAGAATTTGTTAAGAAAGCAGGATTCAAAAAAGTTACAATCTTCAGGCTTGGCGGTTTAGATAAACAATATATTTCTGTATTAAACAAGTATATTAGATAAAACTTTAAATATCTGCTTTTCAACTATAACTTATGCCATTTATAAAAGAGTTGGTGATACACGGCTTCAAGAGTTTTGCAAGAGAGACAAAAATCCCTTTTAGGAACACTATGAATACCATAGTTGGCCCAAATGGAAGCGGGAAAAGCAATGTTACAGATGCTATTTGTTTTGTTCTTGGAAGAATGAGCGGCAAAAGCATGCGAGCAAAAAAACTTTCTAATCTTATCTTTGCAGGAACTAATCAATACAAACCCGCAGCAGAAGCAAGCGTTGAAATGATTTTTGATAATACAGATAAGGGATTCTCTTTAAACGAGCCCGAAGTAAGCATTAAAAGAATTCTTAGGAAGAATGGCGCAGGAGTCTATAAAATTAATGGAGAAATTAAAACAAGGCAGGAAGTTCTCGAACTCCTTGCTCAAGCAGGCATCGACCCTAACGGATTTAATATCGTTCTTCAGGGAGAAATAGACGCTTTTGTAAAGATGTCTCCAGAGGAAAGAAGAGAAGTTATAGAAGAAGTCGCAGGAATTTCGATTTATGAAATGAGAAAAAAGCATTCGCTTCAGGAATTAGATAAAACAGAAGCAAGACTGAAAGAAACAAATGCTATCTTGCGTGAAAGAAATTCCTATCTTAAAAATCTTGAAGAAGAGCGAAAGCAAGCTATACACTTCAAAAAACTTCAGGAAGACGTGAGAAGCTACAAGGCGTCCATAGCTTTTAAAATGATAAATGAAAAACAGGAAAAATTAAATGAAATAAACGAGTCCATAACTAAAGAGCAAGATGCAATAGCAAAATTAAACCTGCTTATTGATAAAAATAACCAGGAAGTTGCAATTCTTAATGAAAAAATCAATCACATTACATTAAACATACAAAAATCTTCGGGCTTGGAACAAGAACGATTAAATTCAGAAATTTCTGATTTGCGTGCAGAAATGGCTGGTTTATTAATTAAAAAGCAAAATCATGAATCTTCAATAGCCGATATGGCTAAGCGCAAGGAAGATTTAGAACTTATGATTCAGAATGCAGAAAGAGAAATTGTTGAGAATTCCAAGTCAAAGGGCAAGAGCGTAAAACACGAATTAGATATAAAGAAAAAACAGCTTGAAGAGATAGAAGAGCAAAAAAGAAAATTATATCAATTAAAGAACACAGTTTCTGCAATAAACTCGAGGATAGAAGAAAAACAGATTCAAGTGCATAAAATCAAAGTTGAATATGAATTTGCTTATAATAAGATTAAACAATTAGAGTCTGAACTTATAATAAAAGATAATCTCGAGCTTCATAGAGAAAAAATTGTTGTTTTGCGGACAGAATTAGAAAAAACAAGAAAAGATATTGATGCTTTAAATAAGGTTAAGATAGAAAGCGAAAAACAAATAGCAGTACTCGGACAAGCTATTGATAATCAGATAAAAATACAATCACAGGTTTCATCGCTTGATGTTTGTCCACTTTGCAAGACAAAGATAACAAAAGAGCACGTAGGTCATGTAGTTGAAGAAGCAGAAGCAGAAAAAACAAAAAACACAAAAGAAATCGATAGACTTTACAAAGAAATAAAAGATATATCAGAAAAATCCATAAGGGCTACAGATGTATTAAGAAAAATAGAGGATGAACTTAAAGTAAGAAGCCAGGATGTTCTTCGCCTTGAATTAATTAATGAGAAGAAGGAAATCTGCAGAAGATACTCTGAAGATTTAAAATTGCAGGAAAAAGAAAACTCTGAATTAACAAAAAAACGCGATTCTCTGGAAAATCAGATAAGCTCAATTAAAACAAGCGAATCAAATATTGATTCTCTGCGTTTAGAAATTCAAGAACTTGAGAGACATGAAGAGTCTAATCTTGGTATGGAGCTTACACTTAAACAAAGAGATATTGAAAGAAATAAAAATATTCTCAAGCAAATAACAAGAGAGATTATTGATAATACTCGTGCTCTTGAAGAAATAAATAATCTCATAGAAGAAAAACAGCAGATGATAGACAGCAAAAATGATCAGGATAAAATGCTCAAGGAAAAATTCAGAAAAACCCTCGAGGAAAAAGCCAAACATCAGGAGAGAATACATTTCTTTGAAAGAGATATGCTGCATAAGCAGAATGAAAAACACTTGTCAGAAGATAGAATTAATAATTTTAAAATAGAGCGAGCACAATTCTTAGCGCAAAAAGAAGCAATCGAGCAGGATTCTGCAGAGTTTAAGGGCGCAAAATTAATTAAAATGTCTATTGAGGAATTAAGAAAGAAAATCGAAGAAACTCAAATTATAATCGCCAAAATAGGAACAGTAAACATGAAGGCTCTCGAGGTTTATGACGATGTTCGCAAAGAATATGAAAAAGTTCAGGAAAAAGTAAATATCATTCTATCTGAAAAAGAAGAAATATTAAAAGTTATAGAAGATATTGATAAAAAGAAGAAGAAAGCTTTTATGGAAACCATGGAAAAGATAAACGAGCTTTTCTCAAGAAATTTCAGCCAGCTTAGTGATAAGGGTATCGCTACATTAGAACCTGCAGATAAAGAAAAACTTTTCGAAGCAGGTGTTGAAATGTTGATAAAGGTTGGAAAAGGCAAATATTTTGATACTCATTCTCTTTCAGGCGGAGAAAAATCATTAATTTCATTAGCATTAATCTTCGCAATACAAGAATACAAGCCCTATTGCTTCTATATATTTGATGAAATAGACGCAGCATTAGATAGAAGAAATAGCGAGCGTCTTGCAATGCTTCTAAAGCGCTATATAAATCGCGGACAATATATCATAATCACGCACAATGACTCTCTAATCACAGAATCCCCCGTTATTTATGGAGTCAGCATGCAGGATAAGATTTCTAAGGTTATTAGTCTGGAAGTTTAGGAGTTTTAAGAGAAGCTTCGCATATTTTATGATACGTCAGTATTAATGTCTAAACACCAATTCGACTTGTTCAGTCTTTCTTACCTCTACTCAAAATTTTTGCTTCCGACCTAGGTATTATTAGTTTTTAATTTATAGAATAATGGGCGTAAGCTTAATTAGAAAGACGCGAGCCGAAGGCGAGCATTTACTGCATTAAGAAAATTGGTTTAATAAACGAAGTTTAGTGTGAAGAAAAATATGCTTTTGTTTGCTTTCTAACATTATCCCAAAGTTGAACTGCCTCGCTTCTATATTCAGAAATTAAATCATATCCCGGAATTAAAGTAGCCCTTAATCCTTCTATTCTTGAGCTATCCCGATCAAAACGTAAAGTTTCAAAGGTATCCACTGCAAAAGGGGTTTTTAATGAAGTAATCATTGCAGTCAAAGAAACCGAACCACTTTCAGTTAAAAATTTTCTTTCAGGAGTATGAAAAATATTTTTGTAATATTGTGAAGTCCAATTAACATTTGCAGGTAACTTTTTGGCTACAAATTTTAATACATCTTCAGTTTCGTTAAGACTAACTGCTCTTGGAAATCTTATTGTAGCTCTTTGAATTAATTTTTGTTCCATGTTATTCTCTTAACATCCCTTAGTTTTTATATAAAAAATATCTCGGAATTCCTCGGGTTAAATCCCTTGGATTTTCTTCATTGACGTCGTTTGTGGCGATTTTTTAAAAATAAAAAAATAAAAAAATAATTAATTAGTAGTAGCTAGTTTCGCCGTAGTCTTCTACTTTTTCTGGTTGTTTCTTTGTTAACAATACGATAAGTACAATTAATAGTACAACAAATATAATAACCAATACAACAGTTAAAACTATTACCGATGTTGGTAATTTAGCTTTTCCTGTAGCAGGTGTTACTGTATCTGTGCTATTAGCAACTGCTTTTCCAGTTATTGAGATAACTTTCTTAGCTGTTGATGTAACGTCGTAGTTAGAAGCCTTTATTTCAACTGTATAATCGCCTGTGATTGTATCAGCAGGGATAGCCAAATAAATTCTTCTTTCTCTTGCGTCTTCATTGTCGTTTGCTTCTGTATTATCTGTTGCTGTTAAATCACCGAAATAGGCTTTCTTAGAAATTCCTAATTCAGGTATACTAACTGCTACAAATGTGTCATCAGCTGTTCTTGAGCCTGTATTTTTCAATACAATATCAAGTGCGATTATTTCGCCAGCAGCTGCTGTAACTGGAGAGTCTATAGATAAAAGGTTAAGAGCATAATTATCTCTTTCCATTTCAATACTATAGCTTGTCTCATTATAGTTATTCTTGTCTGCAGTTCTTACGTAAAGAGTTAAACCTTCGTGAAGGTTATCCATATCTTCAACACTTGGAAGTGTCAAAGTAAGTCTCTTGATATAAGTGCTGCCGTTTACAACATCAAACCTTGCGGTTGATGCAGAAACTTCTGATTTGTAACCATCAATCCATACGCTAAGTTTTAAGTCTTGCAAATCTTCAAGTGCAGTGAACTTAACAACTATTGGTACAGTTTCACTTACAGTTCCTGCAAGTGTAGTTCCAGATCCAAGAACAACATCGTTAACTTCAACTGAGTTGAGATTAACATTCAAAGTTCCAGCCATAACAGAGCTAACTGCAACGAGTGCAATTAAGCTTGCTAACATGAAACCCAAAATTGCTTTTGTGTTCATTTTAGAGGTGTTCATTTTAATTAAAAATAAGAGCCAAAATTCGTTTATAAAGGTTTCTATTGTGTATTAACTATATAGTTAAGACAAACACAATAATCTTTAAATAGTATCTCCGGGTATACTTAAGTATGGTAAAGAAAACTGGAGAATCAGCGACGACAATTAAGCTCTCGCTTAAAACTAAAGAAAGACTCGATAAGTTAAAAGAATATCAGCACGAAACCTATGATGAGGTGCTAAATAAGGTTCTAAATATCATTAACATATCTATCAAAAACCCTGTTGCAGGTGCAAGAATTTTCAATAATATCAAGCGAAAAAAACTCGGCAAACAAAAGTTGCAAGAACGCCTTCTTGCAAGACAAAGCACGCAGGAAGAATTAGAAAAAAGCAATCAGTTTGGAGAGATGTAAAATGGTAGAAGACTTAGAACAAAAGATTAATAGAAAAGGCGAAGAAATTTTAAATGGATTTAAATCTAAAATTAGAAAAAAGTTAGAACCCCACAGGGATTTTATTATTGCAACAGGGCGGGCTAGCAGAGTAATTGAATATGGTGCATTTGGAGCATTAATGTATAATGCTTGCGAAAATAGAAATTATCTTGTGATAGGTGCATTGGGGGCATATTTTGGATTTAGAATTTTAGGAGAGTATCTTGATTCTAAGAAATGATTCCTATTTCTCATCCCGATTAAACCTATCAATAACATCAAATAAATCTTTCTGACTCATAACTTTATCAACATCAGTTAAACCACGCATTGTTGCAAACTTTGCGAATGCTTCTGGCTTATATCCTCTCTTTCGTAAAGAAGCAATTGTTGGAAGCCGAATATCTTCATAACCCTCAAACTCGCCTTTTTCAATTGCAGCAGCAATTTTTCTCTTTGAAAGTATTAAATCTGTAAACTTTATTCTGCCCATAAAAAAATTCCAGGGGAACTGCTTTTCTTTTCCAAGTGCTTTGAATATCATTTTCTGCCTCTTAGCATTATCTCCATGGTCTTTTCCCCTTATCACATGAGTCATCTTATAATCAATATCATCACAAGCCACTGAAAGATTCATCAAAGGCCAAACTCTATACTTTTTGCCTTGTTTAGGATGACTATGTTCATTTATTCTTGCAAGCGGAAAATCTCTCATAGCAGGGTTATTATTGTTAATGTCTGATTTAAATCTAACAACAGCTTCTCCTTCTTTGTAACCTTTTTTATCTAACATTTTCTCCCACCTTGCTTCATTTTCTTTAACCGAAAGTTTTCTGCATGGGCAGGGCTTACTTTCATCAATTAGTTTTTTAAATTCTTCAGAATCACAAGTGCAAATATAAGCAACATCTTTTTTAATCAATTCTTCAGTATATTTATAATAAACCTTTATTCTGTCAGAAGCATTAATATATTCGTAAACATTTCCAAACAACCAATCACAATCTTCTTTAATATTTTTATAAGCTTCCTTTAAAGTTTCTTCAGGATTAGTATCATCCACAAAGATATAAAATTTTCCGCCATAATGCTTAACAAAAAGCGAGCTTATCATCTGTGATACCATATGTCCTATATGCATTGGCCCACTTGGCGCAGGTCTAAATCTCATGATTACTTTTTCTTTTTTAGCTTCAGGCAATTCTGGGAGTTCACTTGGGTCTCGAACCTCCCTATGACTGATGTTTTTTGCAAGTTCATCAAGCTCATTTTTCTGCAGTTCTATTCCAAGCTTATTTACTTCATTAACAATCATAGAAACCCTCATCATAATATCTCTAATTTCTTCTTTCTTCAAACCCTCTGCAAATAATCCGCTAATAACACTTCCGACAACGCACTTGCCTTCATGCTCAACAGCATTCTTTAGGGCGTAAGCTTTTATTGTTTCATCTGTAATCTCTTTCATAATCTCTTTAGATTTATAATATATTTAAAACCATCGCTCGCCTTCGACTCGCGTTTTTTCAATTAGTGCTTCGCATAAATTCTACGGGAATAAAATTAATAATTAATAACACAACGCTAAAAAACTTACAGCTTCTTGAACAATTAGAAGAGGGTTTACATAATAATAGAATTTTTATTTGATATTTATCTAACTTCCAAACTTACTTCTTAAAAATATCCTTAAAATTAACATTAACATCTCCTTGTGGTGAGGGCACTAAATCTCCAAACGGCTGTGAAGCCATTCCATGAGCTTTTTTATAAACATCATAAACTGTAAATGCAAATTTCATTGCACCAGCAAGAGCGTGTTTTCTTACAACTGATTCAGCATAATTGTCTGGTTTAATTTCTGCTCCAGTCTTTCTTTTTTCTTTTTTCTCCTGTGCGAACTTAAACATATCTTTTATTGAATCCCAGCTTATAATTGCTGCAAAAGGATTTATGTCTTCTTTATTTTCCTCTTTGTTATCTTTTTCTTTTTCTTCTTTCTTTCGTTCATCTTCGTCTTTCAAAAAGTAATCTATATCCTCTTGTATTTCTTTTAGTGATGTTTGTGTAGCATCTTCAACTAATTTCATTGCCTGGTTGATGTCAGATTCTTCTAATCTTTTAGTTAACTCGTCAATTTCGTCAGAATTTAATGCATAACCCGTAAAGGTTACGTCAGATTTTCCGCCGAATCCATAATGCTGTTCGACTCTTTGTGGAATACCTCTAAATTTAAAATCAACAATAGTACAACCAAAAGTCTTTCTTATCTTGCCCTGTTCTTCTAATTTATCAAACCCCCTTGGTAAAATGTGATTGTGAACATTATCTTCAATTTTAATTGGATTTTTATTCATCACAGTCAATTGAAGCATCATTGTGTTAAATGTTTTAATCATGGCTGAAGAGGAATTCATTCCAGTATTCATTCTCAAGTCTTCTGCTGCCTTAAGATAGGGTGCAGCCCATCTTGAATATAGTTTCATGGAATTAACCTGGCTTCTTAACCAGGATTTTTGAATATTGTATCTTTTTTGAAGTTCTTTCTCGCTTAGCTCTCTCCATTTATCAAATTCAATATATCTTTGTTTGAGAATATTTTTAACTCTTTCATTTAAGTCTAATCCACCTTTTTCTGGAGGATTTGTAATTTCATCAATGGATTTAGCCATCATAAAAGCGTCAATAAGAGTTGCAAATGACGCTTGAGAAAATGCAAGAGCCTTAATGCTAGTATTTCCTCTTTTAATATCCACATTATCCATCCAAATTTGTTTTAGTGCAATTCCCCCAGCTTCTGCAGTGCCCTTATTTTCTGAACGAGCAGCCTTATAATCATTTAATCTTATTTCAAATTGTCTTAAATCATAGATTATGTTTATTACGCTCTTAACAAGGACTCCGATGGTCTGCATTACTTTCATAGATTCTTCTTGCATTCTTGTCCCCTTACCCATTAATTCAGAAAAATGACCACTTCCAGGAGAAGAGCTAAAATTATCAGTTAATTTTGTAACTTTTTCAGGACCACCCATAAAATCTAAAATCCAGAAATAAATAGGCTCTAAACTTTCCATACTCGAATTATAAGATAATTCATATTTTGCTTTGTCGATTGATGCAGGCTCTGCTTCTTTAACTGCTTCCCAAAATTTTCCTGCGTTTTTAAGTTTTATAATTTTTGCTCGAGATTTTGAATTAGCATAAAGATAAGGATTTATTGCAGCGATTATTTTAGCTATGTCATTTATAGATTTCTCTTTATTTTTCTCTTCTGTTTCTCGTTCTTCTTTAGTTAATTTAATCTCTTTTTCTTTAGCCATGTTGTTTTTACGAAGTATTTCCTCTTTTTATTATTGCTTTATAGAAGAAACTATTGTTTAAAAAAGCTGTGTTTATAGACAAACACAGCTTTTTGTAGTTGGGGCGTATAATGCAGAAATATTAATAAATAAGCAATTCTTAGATTTATCATGGGTTTATTTGGAAAGAAAAAAGAAGTTGTTGATTTGCGTCCGAAGGACGCAGATATGCCTATTCCTGCAAAGATGCGAGAAAGATTAATGGCTGGAAAATCTAATAGTTCTATTGTTACTCCTGCAAGTTCTGCAACTTCTTCTACTGAAATTAATAGTAATTCTGGCGGAGGCTTTTTTGGTTTTTTCGGAGGAGGAGATAATTCCAGTTCTTCTGTTTCATCAAGTTCTTCATCTTCTGCTGCTCCTTCTGTTGAAGAAACAAAAACTGACTTTTGGGGAAATCCAATAATTTCTAATGGTAGTTCATCAACATCTTCAATGAACTCAGGCAGCACTAATGACAATTCTGCTGGAGAAATGTCTTACAAACTTTCGAGAATGACCGACAGATTAGAGTTAGTGGAAAAGAAACTTGGAAGAATGGAAAGAAAGCTCGGAATCACCGGTGGAAGCGATTAAGTTTTGTCTCGATTCCCTGCATATAACCTCTAATAGTATTTTGTTTTAAAATATCCTCAGGAGAAGAAATACCTTCATCCACTATTTTTCTATCTAAACACGAAGGTGGCATTATTGATTCTATTACCTTTTTAATGTGCGCATATTTTTCTCTAAGATGAATTCGCGTAGGTTCTGCAATAAAGTTTGGCGAATGAAGACGAGTATAAAGAACTATAAGGTTTGTCAAAACAAAAGGAATTTCACATTCCTGAACGTTAGGACAAGGATATTGTTTTGGTTTGTCTTCCATCTCTTTTTGCTTTTATCTTCAACATTTTGTTATATTTAAAGATAATTGTTGTAGAATTAAGTTTCGTAAACCCTCTTAAACTCAACTCTATTAATGTCTAAACGCAAATTCGACTTGTTCAACCTTTCTTACTTACCTCTGCTTAAAACTTCTTCTTACGAATTGATAAATTATTAATTTTGTTCGTGTAGAATTTATGCGAAGCCTTGCTTAAAAATCAGATTTTATTCTCTCTTATCCTTATGTCTAAATGCCGGCTGATTCTCCTCATCTCTTCTAACTTGATATTGCTGCTGCTGTTGTGAGAATTTTTCTAAAGATTCTCTTGATTCTTGCTCTCTTGTCGAAGAAGACTGCATTGATGGAGATGTGAATGTTCTATCCTGTTCTGTTCTTTGCTGCATTGGGCTCGCTTTAGATTCATAATCTTTTTTCTCATTTGCTTCATAATTAGTAGCGGCAGTATAAGAACCAAAACCATATTTTGAAGCAGTATAACCCTTGTCAGTTTTTTCTTCAGGAGTTGGAAGAGTTTCTGCGAATTCTTCAAGACTATCAATAGGTTTTTCCTGAATCATTCCACTCATTAAAACTGGAAGTGCTCTGCCTCTCGATTCTGCAGTTAAAATTTCTTCTGTAAATTCTCCGTTAAAAAATTCGGGTTCTTCGTCATCTTGTTCTTGAGTTTTCTTTTCAGATTTTACTTCTTTTATCTTAAAATCTGAGCTTAATACTTCTACTTTCGGCAGATTTTGAGAGACAGAAAATGTTTTAGGCATTTTCTTTATTTTTGGAGCTTCTTTTGTTTCTTTTTTAGGAGGTTCTATTCCTAATTTTTTCATCTCTTTATCCAAGACACCTAATGGTTTCTTAGATGGAGCTTCCCTTGAGTTAGATTTTTCTTTTTTAATCATGTTGTTTTTGTTTACAAAAATAACAGTCAGGAAATTATTAATTTCCTGAATATAAAAAACTCTTCACCAGAACCCGAAGTCTTCAGTTCGTAAGAACTGAACGAGCCAGAGAATTCTTAATTCTCTGTAGGAAGTTGGAGTTTTTTATTATTTAAGTATGTTTTAGTTAATAATCTATAGTTTAATAATTTTAGCTTAGCCTATTTTTGATTGTTGATAAGGCTTACTTTAGTAAACGCGGATTTAGTTGAACAAGTCTTGCTTTTAGAAGCCAAGCCGAATTTGGTTTAGTGAATTATTAATTTTTAGAGTAATTATGCCTAGCACTTACTAAAATTTACTCAATAAACTTTTTAATAGTTTCAGCCATTACTCTGATAAATTCATCTGCTCTTGCCTGAAGAATATCTATGTTCGCTCCGCGAACATCTGTTGTCTGTCCATGCATTATAGACTTATAGAGCATATAAACATCATTATACCACGAAGCGTATTTATCATTTAAAAGTTTTTTATTTACAAACTCTTCTCTTAAAATTCCTGCTATTTGTTCAGGACTTGCTGGCCTTAATTTTGCAGACATTAAAAGTGCGTGCGAAGAATCAACCATTGCCCAATATATTCCTTCTATTGCACCCATTTCTGCGCGTTTGCTATTAGCAAGATGCATAGGCGCTCTTTGGAGCGCAGTATAAATTGCTTCTGGAGTTGAACTAATTTTTCCTTCCTGAAGCATAATTTTAAGCGGTCTGAAAAATCCGCCAAAATCAATTAAATCTTCGCCGTATCTAATTATGTTAAGAACAACAGGGTCGCCTTTAATTAAATCATGCCACCAGGTAGTAAGTTTAACCGTATTAATATGGAGCTCACTTTTATAAGGGTTTATTGAAATTAATTTTCCAAGCTCTTCTCTGTACCAAGTAGTAAGCTCTGCATCAAACTGAACAGAAGCATCATCAACAATAAGAATTATATCAATATCTGAACCAGCAGTTTTTGTTTGTTTTGCGGTTGAACCAAAAAGCACAACAGACTTAATCATCTTATCAAATTTCTTATAAACTTTATTAGCAAAATCTGCAGCAATATCTCTTTCACTAATTAGATTTAAAGTAGGATAGTCCTTAGGATTAAGTTTTTTAATTACCATATTTTACCTCTTTTAACTATTTATTATTAGTTTTTTAAGGTTTTAAAGCTTTCGAGAAATAAAACACAGCTTTTTTAAACAGCAGTCTCTTCTATTACTTAACTTAAAAAGAGGAAATATTTCACAAAATAAACATGGCTACAGAATATATTTACGGCGGAAGCACTTATTCACTCGATCCGATTTATCGAAATCCAATTGGTTATATCAATCAAGCCTCACAGCTTGGGACGAGCGTAGATGCAAGAACAGCTAATCAGGTTAAAGAAATATCTGAACATCTTAATTCTGGAATAAGAGTTGTTGAAGTTGCAGGCCATGATGCAGGAGTTTTTGAGTCAATCCCAAAAGACCATCTTAAAGAATTAAATCGCCTTGCAAAATTAACTAATGCCGAGCTTACTTTCCATGGTCCAATGTTAGATCCAACAGGAATAACTCAGCAGGGCTGGACAAAGTTAAATCAGGACATGGCAGAAAAGCAGATGTGGTCCGCATTAGAGAGAAGCCACGATTTAAAACCAGATGGAAATATCAATGTTACTTTCCATGCAGCAACAACAGGATTCCCCGGTTCAGAATTAATAATAAGAGACGAAAAAACAGGAGAGTTTAAGCCAAGACAAGTAATTCTTATCGACCCCTCAAGTGGAAAAATTGGCTCTATTCAAGAAGAAGAAAAATATTTTCCGACAAAAGCAGGCCAGAAAATAGGCGAAAAAATACCTTTTGTTCCTAAGGATGAAATAGATAGACTCAATGAATTAGCACTAAGCCAAAAATTATCAAATATCAGCTACTATGCCCATAATGCTGAAGGCACGCTTAAGCAAGGTGAACAATTAAATGCAGAAATGGGCGGAGTGTTAAAAAAATATAATAAGGAAAAATGGGAAGAATTTGCTAAAGATGAATCTATTCCTGATGTTGTAAAACAACAATTATTATCTATGAAAAAGCAGCATGAAGGAAATCTCAGCTATGGTGCTATTATGTTCAAGGATGCTTATCGTGGGCTTAGAGAACTTTATGATGATGTATACAAACTTGCAGAAGCTCCAGAAAGAGAAAAATTAAATGAATTTGCAAGAAGTATTGCTCCGGATGTGGAAAGAATAAATGAAATAACAAAAGATCCTGATAAATTAAAAGAATTTTCAGAGAAAATTGAACAGGGATTGGAAGTTATGAGAGATATTCATCCGCATATGTTCATGCCTATTAAAGAATTTGCAGAAAACAAAGCTGGTGAAACGTTTGGTAATTTGGCTTTTAAGGCATATGAAAAGTTTGGAAAGACTACTCCGATTATTAGTGTTGAAAATCATCCAGCATATAATTCTTTATTGACTACTGGAGATGAACTTAAAGCAGTTATTGAAAAATCTCGTGAACAATTTGTAAAAGTTGCTACAGAAAAAGGCAAGCTATCAGAAGGCGAGGCTAAAAAGCAAGCTGAAAAAATTATCGGAGCAACTTGGGATGTTGGACATATTAATATGTTGAGAAAATATGGTTATACGGATCAGGATATTATTGAACAAACAAAAACTATCGCACCATATGTAAAAAAAGTTCATCTTTCTGATAATTTTGGATACGAACATACAGAACTTCCAATGGGTATGGGCAATGTTCCAATAAAAGAAATGATGGCTAAGCTTGGAGAAAAAGGTTTCGAGGGTCCAAAAATTGTAGAGGCTTTAAGTTGGTGGCAGCATTTTTCACCAGGTGGAAAAACAAATCCCCCTTTTGTTAATACCCTTCAGGAATTTGGAGTTCCAATGTATGGTGGTGGAGCTGGAGCTGGCTGGAATCAAGTTTATGGCGGAGTACCTGGCGGTTATTTTGCAGGATATGGCACCATGTTGCCAGAACAGCATTTCCAGATGTATGGCGCAGGATTCTCAAGCCTGCCTACTGAATTAGGCGGACAAATTGCAGGCAAAGATTCAAGATTCTCAGGAACTCCGATGAGCTAAGAAGTTTTATGTTAGCTAAAGTTAATTTTGATAAAATTTTATTAATGCACTAAATTCGTGAGCAGAAGTTTTAAGTAGAACAAAAGAGGAAAGGCTGAACAGATTATTATTAATATCCTAAACCAAATTCGACTTGTTCAAGTAGAGGTAAGTTTCTGATTTTAGGCATTACTTTGATTTCAAGAATTATCTTAACGAAGCACAAATTAGAATCTAATATCTTCTTATCGTAGACTTACTTGCAATCATATTCTCCATTATTCGAGAATTTTTAAGAAAAGTTCTTTCAAAATATTTTCGAGTCATAGCATGATAGACAAATAAAGCAAAAGCTCCAAAAAACATAGAAAGAAAAAACATGCCTAAAGCTCCAAGCGTTCCCTCACTCAAATTTTCAGCAATAACATTTCCTGTAAAAGATAGTTTTGTAAACGAGAAAAATAAAAGAGGAAGAACTAAGGCTGTTCCAAATGCAATAGGAAGCCTTTCTTGTCTTCGCAGATGGCTTTCAAAGCTTTCTTTGTTTTCAGCATTCATTTTTTTGAAAAAATCTGTCTTGCCGTAGGGTATAGTTTTGTTATTAAGAGAAAAAGCATTCGCTTGTTCCAATCTAACCATTTTTTCAACAAGTTGTGGTGATATTTTTTGTGTCATGTTATTTTTAATTAAGCAGCTAAATCTAATTCATCTCCCTCATCTTCAAGATTTAGAGGGGATTGAGTCGGTTTCTTTTCAAGCTTTATTCCTTTTTTTGAGGCATATGCCTGACTTGAAATCATGCCGTAAATATTATTCTTTTCAGCTTCATCTTTTACTTTAGAAGTACCTTCTAGTATATAATTTCTTGCCATTTGAGCATCGAATTTATACTCTGGCTTTCCGTCTTTCTGCGTTGTTTTACTAAGCTTCTTCTTTAAAAATGCGTCCTGATTGTAAACAATATAAGTAGTCATAAATTTTTGAATAAATCCCTTACTTGCACCTTCTACAAAATCTTTCCATAATTTACTATCATAAAGTTCAGCATAAGCTTTTTTCGCAGATTCAAAATCACCAGCTTGTAATTTTCTAGCAATATCCATATATTTAATATCTTTATTAGGGATTTGAAGTGCGGCAGATTTTAAATAATCATCAGATAATGCACTAACTGCTAAAGAATAATTATTTTTAGAAGCCTCAATAAGTGCTTTTTGGTCATCATTTGCTTTTGTTTCTAAGAGAGTTCTAAACTGTCTAGGGTCCTTTTTTAATTCTTCAGCCATTGCTTGAATTCCGACCCCATCAATCTTTTCATATTTTTGAGTATAAGCTAAAAAATTATTAAATGCTTGAGGATTAAACGGATCTTTTTTTATAGTTTCGACTATACTTCTGCTAAGATTAGCTCTTTCAAACCCATTTACTACATCATCAAGTGCCATGTTTTTCGTATTTTAGATAGGCAGAACTACTATTTAAATCTTGCTATTTTGTTACTACCTTATAGATACACCAAAACGCAAAGTTTAAATAGGGGATATTTTTAAGAAGTAGATGGAATATAGTGTTAATCGAATTTTAAAAGAAGCATTAATAGATAATGGTTTTACTCCAATTCCGCATACTGCTAAGAAAAAAGAAGATGCTGAAATAGTTCAAAAACAAAGAGTAATTGTGGCTAGAAGTATTTCTGATGCTCTAGAAAGCATCCCATGTTTAACAAATTTAGGGGTAGAACAAACAATCTATGAGGCTGGACGTATCATTCTTAATCCTCCGGGTTCTCCCTATGAATGTCAAGCAAATAAAAGGGCAAATAGGTACTTCCCCGAAGTTAAAGATGGAAAACTCGTTGATGCTAAAGAAGTTAAAATTATAGGTGGAGATGATGCTTTAATTAGTGCATTAAAAATTCCTCCAAGATTAGCAAAAGCAGTCAATTTAAGTATAACTCGGCATCAGGCATTAAGTATTTTTTTATACAAAAAACAAGAAGATCTTTTTGCTAGAATGAAAGAATTGTATCAAAAAATCTACGACGAATTTGGCGAATATAAGGACCTGCGTGAATAGTAATATTTCTACCTTAACTTCCTTAAAAGGATCAAAGCCTATCTCAAAAACAGGATACTTTTCAGCACTGCCTTCTCAAAATTTCCTGCCAAAAAGGTAACAAAAATTTCCCGTTTTACTGCCAAAAAGGTAAATTTATAGCAGAATATAAAGGAAAATATGACTTTAATTTCCTGCCAAAAAGGTAAGGTTTATAAACCTAAAAACCTCCAAGATACCATGAGTTACATAGAAAATAAAATAGTAAATAAAAAGACCTATGCCTCTTTTGTTAAAAAAGTCTCGTTTATGGGTAAATTATTTGTTATAAAAAAGCACATAGGCGTAGACATGTCTATGCTAAATAAAGAAAAATATATTTTAGATAATTTAGATGGATTATCCCACGAAGAGCTAAAATTCAGATTGAAATTTCTAGAAGGCATACAAAAAGAACTTTCTCACAATGAGAAACTTCCAGAAAAAATAGAAGCACAATCTATTCGTATTAATTATTTACTTGAAGGTAAGAAATGCGAAGATGAAATAAATACTGAATTCGCAAAAGATTTTATATTTAATTCTAATAATCTTGAGGGTTCAAAAATTCCTGTGGAGAAAGTAAGAGAAATAATTGATACAGGAGATACAAAATATGATGACAGAAATGAAATCAAAGAAGTAAAAAATTCTATCTTGGCATTTGAATATTTGCAAAAATCGTTTAAATTTAATTTAAACTCAATAAAAAGGTTGTATCACTTACTTACCAAGGACTTATTTATGCAAGGTGATATTCCTTATCCTAAGGGATTCAAAAAAGAAGAAGTTATAGTAGGCAATTCCCCAACAACTCCTCCAGAAAAAGTAGAAGCCGAGCTTATTAACCTCTTAAATTGGTACAGGAATAATAAAAATAAGATACATCCTATCATTTTAGCATTTGAATTTCACAAGAGATATGAATTCATTCATCCATTCAGAGACGGAAATGGGAGAACAGGTAGATTAATTATGAACAAAATTCTGATGAGCAGTGGATACTCTCCGATAATTGTATATAAAGAGAATAAACTCGCTTATTTTAATGCACTTGAACGAACAATAACTGGAAGTTCAAAGAACTATTATCAATTTATGTTGGAGCAGGCAGAGAAAAGTTATGAATTCATTCTTAAGGTAATAGCTAGATATTAATCTTCACTTAACTTCTTTAAAAGGATCAAAACCAATCTCAAAAACAGGATATTCCTCACTAGAGGAGGGTTGACTTGTTAAGGGAACCTCGGTTTCCTTACGATCTTTAGCAGATTCTTCCGTAACTTCAGTCTTAGAATCTTTATGTTTAAGATGTATCATCTTCTTTTTTTGAACTTCAGTAACTTTCTGTTCTTCTTTTTCTTTTATTTCAGACATATCGTCTATTGGAAGCATTTTTGGTTTTCTTGCCATATCATTATTTCCATTTTCATGGTTTTTAATCTTTTGGTTTTTTAGTTGTGTTTCTAAATCCAAAACAAACTGGCTGATATCGTGCGCCATATCTGCATTAACACTCAAAGAATCTATTCCTTGGCGAACTAAGAACTCAACCATTTCTTTTTTTGAGCCAGCTTGTCCACAAATAGAAGTCTCAACTTTATACTCTTTACAAACATCAATAACACGGCGAAGTTGCGAAAGTATTGCAGGATGCATTTCATTATACATATACTGGCATTCAGCGTTTCCTCTATCAATAGCAAGTGTAAACTGTGTTAAATCATTTGTTCCAAAACTAATGAACTTAGCATATTTACAAATTCCCCTGATAACTTGAACTGCAGCAGGAGTTTCAATCATTGTTCCTATAATCATATTAGGTTTTTGGAATTTTTTGAAAACCTTATAGGCTTCTGCCATTTCTTCCTCACTTATTACTTGAGGAAACATAATTCCAAACTTCTTTTCAGGATGTTTTTCTGCAACTCTCATAATGCCTTCAATTTCAGCCTCCATAATTGGAATATGTTTTAAGCTAAATCTTATTCCATGAAATCCAAGCATAGGATTAACTTCAACTTCAGCAGGCGCGCCCTTCAAATGCCTGAATTCATCAGTCCTAATATCAGAAGTTCTTATCCAAACTTCCTTAAAGTGTTTAGCGATTTTAGCAACGCCATCTTCAATAACATCACGATATGCATGTGGATTATTACTTGTAACATAAAATAAAGGATGCTTTCCACTTTCAGCAATGATTCCCTCTAATCTCATTAAACCAACTGCATCAGCATGAGATTTAGCAGCCCTTTCAGCAAAGTGTGGTAAATCAACCATAACTTTAATTTTAGTTTTAGTTCCCTTAACAATTGGAAGTATTTCTTTCAATCCTTCTGTTGCAATTTTTTCTTCAACTTTTCCTTCGTAAACTTTACCTTCACTTCCATCAACAGTAACAATCTGTCCGTCCTTAAGCGTGGCTGTTGCAGTTTCTGTTGCAACAACGCAGTTCTTTACTATTAAAGGTGTTAATAGTTTAGTAAAAACAATATAATTATTATTAT
>ERZ1292629.1179-Hain-H43-01um-R1-1179-length-26576-cov-9_pt1 | contig 26576 bp, 26 predicted proteins | sample MGYA00564399_ERZ1292629 | MGnify/ENA primary metagenome ERZ1292629 (study PRJEB36523, sample SAMEA6512636) | groundwater metagenome | collected 2019-01-08 | study: AquaDiva: Metagenomics assemblies of 32 groundwater samples
TTTTGAACTTGGAGAAAAGCCCTGAGTTTATCGAAGGGCATTGATGTATGTTTAGTGTCTATATTCTTCGTGGTCCTAAAAACCACCTCTACGTTGGCTGCACTAGTAACATTAGTCAACGAATTGATCGCCATAAATCTGGACAGGGAGCGGAATTTACTTTTCGCAATAAAACTAATGAGTTGGTCTATCGAGAGGATTTTCCAACTCTACTCGAGGCGAGAAGAAAGGAAAAATGGCAAGTTTTATTCGGGTGGGAGAGTGCGGTTGGTGCCGAGACCGCAGGCAGAGGACAGTTTGAAACCGGCTTTTTTAGCTTCTGATTCTGAACAAAACCAGCGGTCGCCTTCGAATCTTCTGATTATTACCGGAGCGTAATAAGGACAACTAGGAAGAAGATATAAATATTCATCCCGGTCTAAATCATGGTTGCCTTTGATGGCGCATTTGGGATCCGGGGGAACCTCATCAGTACAGACAGACGAGTAAATACCGATCTTTTTTGACTTAGCTACTTCGTGGGCGGCTTTCATAATTTCTTTGCCGCTGCCCGGTTCACTGCGGTAAGCGGCATACCCTTCCCTAATCATGATTTCGTTGATAAGCCGGCCATCGACATATACCAAAGCCACAACTCGGCCAAATTTATCGACAATTGGCTCTTTTAGCTGGACTTGCTTCTTCTTTAAAAGTTCACTTAATCGGGAATAACTTTCCGGCCCGTAGCAATTACCATTTTCCGGGGCGTCGATACCAAATAGACGAATGGCCTGTTTGTTGTTTTCGAGAATAAAAGTGTCCCCGTCCGCAATTTTGTAAACCGTCTCGTATGGATTGACAAAATTTTTAAAAAACATACCCGTCCCCACGACGGCAACAACCGTTAACACCACTAAACCCATTTTCTTCATTACTTCAATAATATCCTACCCAACCAAAAGAAAAATTGGCAAGTTTGGTGCGGTTGCATTATTTTTGTCAATAGTGGTGGTGGAGCTAAAGATATATTTCAATTAACACAACTTTCTCACGGTCGTAATAAAATTGTGTTAATAAAAGAATCCAAGCTGGAGATTAGCGTTTTGGTGATTGTTTTTTTCTCCTTGATTTGCCGCCCATGCCGACCATGCGGCGCTGGCGTTCGCGGGGATCGCGGGTAAGAAGTCCGGCGAGACGCAGGGCGGGTTTAAATTTGGCGTTGGCTATAACAAGAGCCCGGGCCAGACCCAAGACAACGGCGTCCAGTTGGCCAAAAAGGCCGCCTCCATGAACTTTGATGGAGGCAGTGTATTTGGTGACAGCCGATGTGATAAAAGGCAAAAGATAACGGGTCTTGGCTACTAGCCCCGGAAAATATTGGGAAATCGGTTTGCCGTTGACGGTCATTTCAGCCGTGCCGGAAAACAGGCGGACGGAAGCGACGGACGTTTTGCGGCGGCCGATAGCGGTGGCAATTATTTTAGGTGAAGTGCTGGCCATATGGATGTTGATCTCCGATAACTACATGCAGTCTTTTGAGGCGGGGGTCGCGGAGTTTATTTTTGGGCAACATGCCAGAGACGGCGTGGATGATGATCCGATCAGGGTGATCTTGGCGCAACTTGCCCAGAGTAGTTTGTTTTAAGCCCCCCGGATAACCGGAGTGGCGGTAATAATTTTTTTGGGCTTCTTTTTTGCCGGTAGTAACAATCTTTTCAGAATTAATAATTACAACGTTGTCACCGGTATCTAAATGGGAGGTAAAGGTGGGCTTGTGTTTGCCGGTCAAAAAAATGGCTACCTGGGTAGCCAGCCGACCCAAAATCTGACCCTGGGCGTTAATTAAATGCCAACTTCTGGTGATATCGAAGGAGGAGGGCGAGTATGTTTTCATTTCTTCTTTGCAATCGTCTTTTTCTTAGATAGAGCGGCAGCAGAAGCAGTAAATTCCATGCGGACCATGGGAGCGTTGTCTCCGGTGCGATGGCCCATTTTGATAAGACGGGTGTAGCCGCCGGGGCGAGATTGGAAACGAGGGGCAATGCTATGGACCAGCTTGTAAATTAAGTCCTTGTCCAAAATAACGGATTCTATCTGGCGAATGCTGGCGAGGGTATTTTTGCGAGCGTGAGTGACCAGTTGGTCAACCAGCCCCCGCACTGCTTTGGCTTTGGCTTCGGTGGTTTCTATTGCTTCGGAACGGATAAGCGCACCCACCAAACCTTTGAGCAGGGCCTGACGTTGGTTAGTGTCGCGATTTAACTTAGTGCCAAAGATGTTATGAGGCATATTCGAAGCCGCGCTCACGCAGAGCCAGTTCGATAATCTTGACCGACTTGGTGCCGAGATTTTTGACTTTAGCCAATTTGGCACGAGGAGTAGAAATGAGACTGGCTATGGTATCAAAGCCGGCTTTTTGCAGGGCGTTGGAAATTCGAGTAGGTAAATCCAGTTCTTCAACCGAGACATTGCCACCGAGGGCAGAGGGGGAAGTGCCGGCTAGTATTCTCTCGGCCTGTGGCTGAGATTGAGGATTAATTATCCCTTGGAAAAAGCTAACTAAAATTTGAGCCGCAGTGGTTAAGGCGGATTGGGGGGTGATTGTACCGTCGGTTTCGATTTCGATGACCAGGCGGTCGTAATTGGTAACTCGGCCCACGCGAGCGGCTTCCACGGTGTAGTTGACTAAGGAAACGGGAGAAAACGTGGCGTCTACCGGAATAATTCCTACGGTGGTGATTTGGCGCTCTTCGGCAGGAGAATAGCCCAAGCCTGATTCGACAGTGGCTTCAATTTCTAATTTGGAGTTTTTGTCGGAAAGATGGGCTAAAACCAATTTGGGATTGGCGATAGTAACGCCGGTGGGCACAGCAAAGTCGCCGGCTTTGATTTCTCCAGGCCCTTTGGACTCGAGAGTAATTTTGGCAGGTTCAAGCCCAGAATAGGCGACACGGATTTGTTTTAAATTAAGAACAAGTTGGACTACGTCTTCCTGAACGCCTTCAATGGTGGAAAATTGGTGGCGGGCAGAGCCAATTTTGACAGAGGTAATAGCGGCCCCGGGAATGGAAGTGTACAAAGCCCGACGCAGGGCGTTACCCAGAGTGTGTCCAAAACCTTGAGGTAAAGGTTCAAGAATAAGTTTGTTTCCAACGGAGGCAATTGTAAATTGGGGTTGTAACATAAGGGCTCTATCGTGAGTAATATTCTACTATAAGTTGGTCATTTATACTAGTGTCAATGTCGGTCCGGGCAGGTACGGCCAAAACTTGACCCACAGCTCCCTGGCGAGCCAGCCACACGGGAGGCTGATATTCCTTATTTTCTAAGCCGACCTGGACCACCGGCATACATAACGCCTTGGGGCTTAAAGAAATGGTTTCCTGGGGACGAACCTGATAAGAGGGGATATTGACGACGGAATCGTTTACTTTTACGTGGCGATGGGAGACGAGCTGGCGAGCCATGGCTCGAGTGGGAGCCAGACCAAGCCGGTAAACAACGTTATCTAAACGGCGCTCGAGAAGGACGAAGAAAGCTTCCCCGGTGTTGCCTTTGTGGTGAGCGGCAATCCGAAAATATTTACTGAATTGGCGCTCTAACAAGCCATAAATCCGCTTGGCTTTTTGTTTTTCACGCAATTGGACCCCGTAGTCAGAAAGACGGCGGGCGCCTTTGGGGCCGTGCTGACCCGGAGGGACGGTGGCCCGGCGCAGCTTATTGCCTTTGCCAAAAAGATCAACCCCCTCCCGGCGGGAAAGGCGATTTTTGGGACCAGTATATTTACCCATAATTTTTTATCCTTCGACTTCGCTCAGGATGACACTGCGGTGTCACCATTTGAAATGGGCGAAAGCTTTGTTGGCTTCGGCCATCCGATGCATATCTAACTTCTTTTTAATAGCGGCGCCAGTGTTGTTTACGGCATCGGAAATTTCGGCGGCCAGTTTGGCGCCAAAGGAGTGATATTGGGAGTTGGAGCGATCACGAGCGGCCGCAATCAACCAGCGGATGGCTAGAGAGTCTTTACGCACGCCCCGGACAGGAATTGGGACTTGGTAAGCGGCGCCGCCGATGCGGCGGGCGCGAACTTCCATTTGGGGGCGAATATTTTCTACCGCTTGAAGAAAGATTTGCAGAGGATCTGACTTAAGTTGTTGTTCAAGCAGGGAAAGGGCTTGGTAAACTTGTTTTTGGGCTACGGTCTTTTTGCCGTCACGCAAGCAACGATTAATGAGCTGAGTAACTGTGGGGTGGTGATAGACAGGATCAGGTTGGGAATGACGAATTGGAGCTTTACGGCTGCGCATATGGATTAGCTGGCAGCGGCGGTGGCGGGCCCGGAAGTGGCCTTGGTCCCGTATTTAGAACGGCCTTGGCGACGACTTTCAACTCCGCCGGCATCGTATTTGCCGCGCACAATATGATATTTAACTCCGGCCAGGTCTTTAACCCGACCGCTACGCACCAAAACTATGCCATGTTCAGCCAGGTTGTGGCCAATGCCGGGGATGTAGGCGGCAACTTCGGTTTTATTGGAAAGGCGGACACGGGCAACTTTACGCAAGGCAGAATTGGGTTTACGCGGGGTCATAGTTTTGACCAGAATAATTACTCCCCTCTTGAAAGGATCTGTCGTGGAAACGAACTTACGATTTTTGGAGTTGAAGGAACGGCGTAGCGCCGTAGCCTTGACTTTTTTGGTCTTCTTGATCCGACCCTTTCTGATGAGTTGGTTGATAGTAGGCATAATACGGCTTCTAATTATACTATGACGGCGCGATCAGGGCTAGTTGGAATAAGCCGGCCGATGATGACATTTTCCTTAAGTCCTAAGAGAGGATCGACCCGACCCTCGATGGCCGCATCTGCCAACTGGGAAGTGGTTTCGATAAATGAGGCGGCGGAGAGCCAGGAGGCAGTTTTGAGAGCGGCCCGAGTAATACCCAGAATGACTATTTGGGCCGTGGCGGGTTCGCCACCAGCGGCCAAGATGCGGGCATTTTCAGCTTCAAAGGCAGTGCGATCGAGAATGTCCCCGGGCAAAAGAGAAGTATCGCCGGAAGTTAAAATACGTACCCGGTCGGACATTTTGCGGACAATGACTTCGAAATGCTTGTCATGGATGGGGATGCCTTGAGACTCGTATACTAGCTGAATCTCCTCAATGAGATATTCTTGGGCACCGCGCAGGCCACGAACTTCCAGAACTTCTTTAATATCCAGGGAACCGACGGCCAGCTGGGTTCCGGTAGTGACCAGATCACCGTCGGCAATTTTCAGCTCGGCGGTTAAAGGAATGAGATATTCACGCTCTTCGATGGGTTTGACCGAAGTATTTCTAATGCGCACTTTATATCCGGCATCAGTTTCGACCACTTCAGTCTTGCCGGAAATCTCCGCCAGGGGCGAGACCAGCTTGGGAGTCCGGGCTTCGAAAAGCTCTTCTACCCGGGGCAACCCTTGGGTCACGTCGACGCCGCCGGCAGAAATGCCGCCGCGTTTGCCGTGCAGAGTCATTTGCGTTCCCGGCTCGCCGACACTCTGGGCAGCGACGACACCGGCGGGATCACCCACTTCAGATGCGGTCATAGAGGCCAGGTTCAACCCGTAGCACGCAGCACATAACCCGTAGCGAGAATTACAGGTCAAGGGGGAACGAACTACAACTTCACCGATGCCTTCGGCACTAATAAGAGATATGTGGTTTTCGTCCAGAACAGTGCCGGCGGGAATAAGGACTTTATGATTTTTACCGACTATGTCGCCCGAGAGCCTTCGGCCAAAGAGGCGGCTTCCAAAGGCTTTGGCTCGGCGGCCAGACTTGGAAATGGTCAGACCGGTCTGGGCATTGCAATCTTCGATACGAATAATGGCGTCGTGGGCCACATCTACTAAACGGCGGGTGAGGTAACCGGCGTCGGCGGTGCGAATGGCGGTATCGGATAAGCCTTTGCGTTCACCACGGGCGGCGGCAATGTATTCAAAAGTGGAAAAACCCTGACGATAATTGCTCTTGACGGGCAAGTCGACAATATTGCCCAAGGGGTCGACTACCAGTCCCCGCATGGCAGACAGCTGGCGAACTTGGTCGCGGGAAACACGGCCGACTTGGGCGTCGACCATAAGACGAATCGGATTATCTGAGGCAATGAGTTCCCAAGTGATGTCTGCTAGTTTGTCTGCAGTTTCCAGCCAAACTTCCTGGGAGAGGCGGCGTTTTTCCTCGGCGGTAATTAAACCTATGGAAAAGTTGTTTTCTATTTCGAGGACGGCCTGATCAGCGGTAGAAATGATGGCGCTGCGCTGGGGGGAGATGATACAGTCGGTGATGCTCACTGACAGACCGGAAATGGTGCTGGCCCAGAAGCCGATATTTTTAATGTCGTCAACCATTTTGGCCACAGTTTCGGCCGGACAGAGCTTAAAGGCCTGAGCAAAGAGGGACACTACCGTGGCTCTTTTGACCGCCTCATTGATAAGCGGCAGTTTTTCGGGCAGAATTTGGTTGAAGAGCAGGCGGCCAACGGAGGTATCTATTAATGAGCCCTCACCTGCCAGGCGGACTTTGACCGATTGGCGCAGTTTGAGGCGGCCGGTGTGATAAAGCATAACGGCTTCGGAATCGTTAAGAACCGAAGAATATGCAGGCAGGGCGGAATCGATAGAAGTCATATAGTAGTTACCCAAGGCCATTTCCTTAGTAGAGGGGATGGAGATGGGGGTACCGTCGGCAGGTTTACGCAAATTTTTCTCCGATAGCATTAAATCTTTGGCCTCAGTTATAGCGGCGTTACTTATAGGGATATGGACGGCCATCTGGTCTCCGTCAAAGTCGGCGTTGAATCCGGCACAGACACAAGGGTGAACCCGAATGGCCGAGCCATCAATGAGAATGGGATAAAAGGCTTGAATAGACAACTTGTGCAGAGTGGGGGCGCGGTTTAAAAGGATGGGGTGGTTCTTGGTGATTTCTTCGAGAATATCAAAGACCTCCGGAGGTCGGGATTCAAGCATATTTTTGGCCGATTTTACGTTGGGAGCCAAACCGCGGACGATCATTTGGCGCAGGACGAAAGGCTTGAACATTTCCAGAGCCATATCTTTGGGTAAACCACACTGGAAAAGTTTAAGTTCGGGACCGACGACGATAACGGAACGACCTGAATAGTCAACGCGTTTGCCTAAAAGATTTTGGCGGAAACGGCCTTGCTTGCCTCGGAGCATGTCTGACAAGGAGCGGGGGCGAGCGGAGCTTACGCGACGAGTAATGCGGGTGGCGTGTTGGGCCGAGTCAATGAGGGAGTCCACGGCCTCCTGGAGCATGCGTTTTTCATTACGCAGAATAATTTCCGGGGCTCCCAGGTCCATCAAATGCTTGAGACGATGGTTGCGGTTGATAACCCGGCGATACAGATCGTTGAGATCGGAGGTGGCAAAACGGCCGCCGGAAAGTTGAACCATGGGACGTAGGTCCGGAGGAATAACGGGCAAGATTTTCAGAACCATCCAGGCGGGATTGATGCCCGCGCGACGCAAGCCATCGACTACGCGCAGGCGCTTGGTGGCTTTGATGTGGCGTTGACCGGAAGTAGTAGCTATTTCTTGGCGCAGATCAGCTGCTAACTTGTCCAAATCTTGCTGTTCAATGACTTTGAGAATAGCTTCGGTTCCCATGCCAACTGTAAAGAAATCGGCTACTTTGTGTTCTTCCAGCTTAAGATACTCATCCTCGGTCATGATACTGGCCAGAGACATATTTTTGACAATATCCGTCAAGCGCTGATAAAGGGCCACGGTGGCTTCGATTTCGTTCGCTGCAGCATCGTTTAGGCTTTTGGTTTGTTGTTTAGCTTTGAGCTCGAGTTGGCTTTGGCCCAAAGCCTTGGCGTCTTCGTTTTTGGAAGAGGAAGCCAGGTCTTTGATCTGTAGGGTAAAATCTGCTTGCAGAGCGGCTGCACGGGTTGCAATGTCAGATTTAATTTTGGCCTTGGCCGTATCGGCAATTTGACGGATCTTTTCGAGGGTGGCAGCTTGATTTTTGGCGTCTATTTCAGTAACTATGTATTGAGCAAAATAAATAACGGACTCAAGAGTCTTGGGAGCCACGTCCAAAAGTAGGGAGAGGCGGGAGGGAGCGCCTTTGAAATACCAAACGTGAGCCACGGGACAGGCCAGAGAGATGTGACCCATACGCTCACGGCGAACGCGGGATTGGGTAACTTCCACGCCACATTTATCGCAGATAATCCCTTTGTAACGAATACGCTTGTATTTGCCGCAGTAACATTCCCAATCTTTGACAGGGCCAAAAATGCGCTCGTCGAAAAGTCCGTCTTTTTCCGGTCTTAAAGTCCGGTAATTGATAGTTTCGGGTTTGGTAACCTCGCCATGGGACCATTGTTTAATCACATCAGGGGAAGCCAGTTTAAGCTGGAGACTTTTAAAGTCCGTGATGTGGCGGAAAGAATCTTGATGGTCGATGGGTTTAGTTGACATCTGTTTGAGGGGCTGGGGGGATCGTAACGGTGGTAGTGTCGTCAGAGGTGGATTTCAGTTGAACTCCCATGGGAATGACCTGTAGTCCTAAGCTTTGTAATTCTTTGACCAAGACGTTAAAGGATTCAGGGACAGAAGAGCTGGGTATATCGGTACCCTTGACGATGGCTTCGAAGGTTTTGGCCCGGCCGACAACATCGTCGGACTTGATGGTCAGCATTTCCTGTAAAGTATGGGCGGCCTTGTGCGCCTCCAGAGCCCAAACTTCCATTTCTCCGAGTCTTTGTCCTCCCATTTGGGCTTTGCCGCCCAGGGGCTGTTGGGTAATGAGAGAGTAAGGACCGGTAGAGCGGGCATGGGTTTTGTCCTCTACCATGTGAGAGAGCTTGAGGATGTAGCCAATGCCGACTACGGATGAAGTTTCGTACGGTTGGCCGGTGCGGCCGTCGATGAGGATGGCTTTTCCGGAGATGGGTAGACCAGCCTGGTCCATGGCCCGGGCGATGCGGTCCTCAGGAACGTGCTCAAAAACCGGGACGGCCACTGTTTGGCCAAGTTTGGACATAGCCCAACCAAGACGGGCCTCCAGCAACTGACCCAAATTCATCCGGGCCAGAACAGAGAGGGGGGAGATCATAATATCCACCGGTGTCCCATCTTCGAGATGGGGCATGTCCGCCACGGGGACAATTTTGGAGATGACACCTTTGTTGCCATGACGGCCGGCCAATTTGTCTCCCACGGTAATTTTTCTGATTTGGGCGACTTTGACAATGATTCTTTTGTTGGTGCCGGGGGGAAGTTCATCACCAGCGTCGCGGTCAAGAATGTGAATATCGACGACAATACCCCGCTCCCCGTGAGGCATGCGTAAGGAAGTGTCGCGAACGTCTCGGGCTTTCTCTCCAAAGATGGCCCGAAGAAGTCTTTCTTCAGCTGAAAGTTCGGTTTCACCCTTGGGGGCAATTTTGCCGACTAAAATATCGTTAGGTTTGACTTCGGATCCGACAGTAACAATACCGCCTTCATCTAAATTGGCCAGGAAAACTTCTCCAACATTAGGAATATCGCGAGTGGGTTCTTCCGGGCCGAGTTTGGTATCGACGACATCAGCCTCGTATTTTTCGATGTGAATGGAGGTTAAAACGTCTTGGATGACCAGGCGGTCAGAAATGACGATGGCATCTTCGTAGCCCAGACCATCAAATGAAGCGTAAGCGATGACCATGTTTTGACCCAGAGCGAGCTCGCCGTTTTGGGTAGCAGGACCATCGGCCAATAAGTCGCCTGGTTTGACTTTCAGCCCAGGAAAAACGACAGGGCGTTGGTTATAGCAAGTACTGTGCGATGTACGCTTAAATTTGGTAAGGGAATATGTCTGGTAGCCTCCTGCGAAGACAACTGTCTCTGTGTCGGCAGTTTTCCCAAGCTTTTTGTCTAACTTGATTACGATCTTAGTAGCGTCAACATAGGTCACCCTGCCGGGGTGGGTGGCGTGCAGCGTCCAACCCATGGCGATAGCCACATCTTTTTCCATACCCGTCCCCACGATTGGAGCGACGGGTTTAAGAAGAGGTACCGCCTGAGACTGCATGTTGGTACCCATGAGAGCCCGGTTAGCTGCGTCATTGGCCAAAAAAGGAATCAGGGCCGCTGAAGTGCCCACTACCTGACGGGCTACCACGTCTGCCAAATCAACTTGATCCACCGACCCCGCGGTGAAGTTACCTTGATAGCGGAAAGGGAGCCAAGTATCGGTAATATAGCCTTTGGCGTCGGTACGAATATCGGAATACGTGATGTGATATTGTTCCTCGTCGTCAGCCGTGAGATAAATAATCTCGTTGGTAAGGCGAATTCGAGTAATACTTCCGACTTTTTCTTTGACCACCTTGCGGTAAGGAGCCTCCAAAAAGCCGTATTCGTTAACTTTGGCATAGAGAGCCAAATAAGTGATGAGGCCAATGTTGGGGCCTTCCGGAGACCGAACCGGGTCGATGCGGCTATATTGACTGGCATTAATATCGCGAATACTAAAGGAGGCCCGTTCCCGAGTCAGACCCTGGGGGCCAAAAACAGACAGGCGGCGTAAGTGGTCTATTTCTGCCAAAGGATTAGTTTGATCCAAGATTTGGGAGAGCTGGGAACTTCTAAAGAATTGGTTGACGGCAGAGATAACCGGGCGAGCATTAACCAGTTGGGCCGGAACGACCAACTCTTCCGTAGAAACCAAACTCATTTTCTCACGGATGGCCCGTTCCAGACGGAGAAGTCCTTCGCGAAATGCGGTTTGACTAACGATTTCTCCCACCCGGCGGACGCGGCGATTGGCCAAGTGATCGATGTCGTCAATTTTGCCTTCACCCCGGGAGAGGGCGATTAAATATTTAATGGTGGCTACTAAATCATCCCGGGTGAGGATGCGGGTGGAGGAAGAAAGACCGAGACGCTGGTTGATTTTGTAGCGGCCAACGGTGCCTAGGTCGTAACGGCGGGGATTAAAAAATAAGTCGTAAAGAAGTTTTTGGGCGTTTTCCAGAACTATAGGCTCGCCGGGGCGCATTTTTTTGTAAATTTCAATTAAGGCTTCTTCTGTAGTTTTGGAGGTTTCTTTGGCTAGGGTCGCTTCTAAACCAGAACCGAAAGAGGATCCCGATTCGGACAAGCCCATGGCGCGCAAAACAGTGGTGGCCAAGAATTTTTTGCGGCGGTCGATACGGATAGAGATGATGTCACCCCGAGAGACCTCGAATTCCAGCCAAGTTCCGCGAATAGGGCGCAATTCGGCGGTGTGCAAAAGTTTGCCGGAAGCAGCGTCTAATTCGACTCCAAAGTACACTCCGGGCGAGCGAATAATTTGGTTAATAACCGCTCGTTCAACCCCGTTGACAATGAAAGTACCCCGGAGGGTCATGTGGGGAATCTCGCCTAAGAAAACTTCTCCGGAGGTGGTTTTACCGGTTTGCTTGTTGGTAAGCTGGGTGCGGAGGCGCAAGGCTGAAGAATAAGTTAAGCCTTTGCGGATGGCGTGCAATGAAGTAATGGAGGGCTTTTCCACAGAATACGAACCAAATTCCAAAAGCCAGTTTTTGCCGGTAAAGTCCTCTATGGGAGAGATTTCCTGCAGATTTTCGCCAATGCCGGACTGTAAGAACCACTGCCAAGAATCAAGTTGAACTTGAATCAGATTTAGGGGAGGAAGGCGGGAGGCATCCTGTCCCCAGTTGAGGCGGCTAGTTCCGGTCATCAGTGTGTTTGTAGCGCAAAAAGCCCCGGCGACACAAGTATCGCCTAAGGCCGTCAACTGAACTTACTTATATCAGGGGCGAAGATATTTGTCAATATTGAGATTATGCTCTTCTATGGTCCGGGCAAAATAGGCCTTACCGTCAGGGGTGTGCAGGTAAAACCAGTAGGGAGTGGTTTGGGGGGTTCTAACGGCATTAATTGAAGCCAAACCAGGATTGGCAATGGGAGTAGGGGGAAGACCCAGATGGATGTAGGTGTTGTAGATGGAGGGATAACGCGTGTCTGTGATGGGGGACCAATTGCCGCGGGCATACTGAACGGTGGCATCCACCTGGAGGGGCCAACCGGCTTTGAGGCGCTTGCCTAAAATTCCGGCAATTACCGGTCGGTCGGCAGAGGAATTAGCTTCTCGCTCCACCAGTGAAGCCAGAATGAGACTTTGGCTATCGATAGACCCTACTTTGGTAATAAAATTAGTGGTCATGATTTGAACAATGTCGGCGGGGGCGGCATAGGTGGGAATAAGATAAGTATCAGGGAAGAGGCGGCCTTCGCGGCTGGCGGTTAGCTGAACAAATTTCTCCGCATCAAAATCTTGGAGGTTGGCGGCTAAACGAGCGGCAATCTGTTCCCGACGCCAGCCTTCGGGGATGGTAATCCAAATATCTCTGGGGCCGGAAGTTAACGACAGAAGCTGACTTTTAAGATCGAGACTGGGGGATAGTAGGTATGTGCCGGCTTTGATTTTTTGGTCTAAACGGGTGACCTGGAGATAAATCCGAGCGGCAAGACCGGAACGGATAAGCCCCCGGGATTGAAGTTGGGTGGTGGTGGCGATTGCGGATTGGCCGACGGGAATAATAAATGACTGCCGGGACAAGTCCTGCGGGTTAACGGGGGATAGTTGCCCCGTCCACCAAACAAAGCCCGCCAGACTCAAAATAGTAGTAACGACGAGCAGGCCGGCCAAAAACTTCACCCTAAACCTCCTCAAATAGCGCGCGGCGGTACTTACCAGCGGAAGATTCTTTAATGAAAATGCGGCCACATTTTTTGCAAGCGATTTTGATGTTTTGGTCATATTTGACGGACTTGCCAAGAGAAAGATCCGTGCCGCATCCGACGCAACGGCCTCGAGAGAGAAGCCAAGCCTGGACGGGGGCAATTACGTTTTTAAACATTAAGGAGACTTTACTATGCCGATACTGTCGAGTCAATCCTTTCGACAAGCCTTCGAGGCCGTGAGCCCTCAGGCCGAATCGGCTCAGGATTGATGCTGAGCACCAGTCGAAGCATCAAGCCAGTTTTGCAGGATGATGGCGGCGGCAGCGGCGTGCTCCTCGTTCCGACGCTTTTTTTGTGTCGTATGCATTAGCGCTTGCCTGGCGTCATAGGAAGAAAGGGTTTCGTCGACCCGATATACGATACTTAGCTGCGATAATTTGTCCAAAAAATTATCCGGACAATCCCCCACCACGATACTATCTATGTTGTGTTTATCGAGAAGCAGTTTAATTGACTGAAGCGCCTTTTCTGTTTTAACCGTAGTCAAGGGTTCGGCCAATGGTCCAATAGCCAATGCCACTCCAACTTTAGCTGCACCATAATCAAGGCCCAGATAATTCATAATTACTTCAAATATTATACCTCACCCTCAAATCCCTCTCCTTAATTAAGGAGAGGGAAGACGACGATCTGGGTGAGGTTTTAGTTAATTAGTTCGGCGCGGGCGACGAAGCGTTTCCAATAAATAAAATCCCACCTGAAAGGTGGGATAGATACCAAATAATTCATCTAGCTAGTCCTATTGTCCCGTTTCTCAACCCATTTATCAAACAAAAACTGTCTTATCGGGCTTTTATCAAGTAATTGGCTTTCTGATGGGGTCAAAGAATCAAGAGTACGTTCTTGTCCTGAGAATCTCGCGTACTCTCCGAGAGTAAAATCTCCCTCTTTTTCACCAAACGCCCATTCTAAAGTTCCACGATTAATTTCGCCCAAAACAATTTGCATTTCTAATGAGGAAGCCTGCTCAGGTGCAGGTAAAGAACTTATCAACGACCTGGTATGAGCTTTAAGAATGGGATCCCATGAACTAAATCTTGGATCTACATCGATACGATCACTGTGAGATTGGTACCAATTTCTGGCTTTTGAGTAAATATCAACCAAACTAAGTTTGCCGATTTTTTCTGCTATTTCTGACATCTATTAGAGAGTATAACACAACGATTGATCTAACTAATTTACTAGTTCGGCGTGGGCGACGAAGCGGCGCAGAAGATTATGTTCATAAATTTTCTGAGTAGGGCCCAAGAATCTTAAAATCATGGCTCTCTTTATCCCGTTTCTTGTCTTTTTCCTGCTGCATCTTTTTGAATTGATAAACGACTTTGGGATTTAGGAATTTGATTTTTTGATTTCCAATGACTCTTTCCCAAAATATCTCATCAGGTTTTATCGGCCAAACATATTTATCTCCATCTCTATCATCCCAAACTTCGTCTTTGTCAATATGAATTCCTTCTAAATCCACATACAAACACTCTTCAACCATAAAGTTGTATTTGTAGGCACAAAAGGCTAAGTCTGGATTTTTCCCTTCGGTATATTTCAACTTATGTCCGTCTATTGGAAACCGTTCCTTAAACCAATCAATGTCTTCAACTAATACCAAAACATCGAGATCATCGTGAGTTCTTGTAATCTTTCCCGCAGTCAACTCAACTGCAAAACCCCCTTGAACGGCAAACAGTTTGTTAAATTTATCGGCTATTTCATTCCACTGGAGGAGTAATCTAACGTATTCAACTAGACGCCGATCATTTTTAAAATCAGCCACAAAACCTTCGAAAGAAATAGGCGGAAGTAGTTTTGGGTTCATTTGATACGATTTTATCACTTAGCGGGACAAACGTTCTAATGTTCCACCTCTTAGGTGGAACATTTTGGCAACTTGAGTGCGGTCGCATTTTATTTGCTAATTAGTTAACTAGTTCGGCGCGGGAGTTGACAGAATGATATAATGTTTGTGAGGCGAAAGGCTTGACCTTGACCGCGTTACGCATCTCGCTAAAGCGCAAGACGCCTCATAATTCTTAATAATTTTTATCCCCTAAGAACAATAACCGAAAGAAATATTTTTGTTCCTTTTCCTTTACTCGAAATAACAACTTTTATTCTCTTTCCTCCAGTTTCGGCAACAAAAGCATAGTAATGTATCCCCTTAGAATGTCGATGTTCTTGATAAGTTGTAGCAGTCTCCAATATTTTTTTTGCCAGTGGCAATACTTCCAATCTCTTAATTTTTTCAACCTTGCTTCGCCTCTTTCGTGGATTAATTAAATGATCCCATCCGTACCGGGTTACGAGTACTTTTTCGCCCAAAGCAGGGGACAGACTCCCAGCTTCTCCCCATTTTTTATAATAATCTCTCCATTTATTCTCTGATTTTTGGTAGCGACTCTTTCGTTTTGCCATACTTTATATTCCTCTCATTCCGATAGCTCTTTAACTACTCCCTCCAACTTACTGATTGATTCTGCAAACCTACCACTTGCCAACGCCACTCCCATCGATGAAGGAAAAACAATCTTTATCCCGCTGGGCATTTCTATAAAAATCTCCCCTTTTGATGCTCTATTTCGTACAGAATCTATATCACTCAATTTAGAAACATCACCTTCAACCAAGCGAGACTCGGACAAATTTGTAGTTACTTCCGACTGTTGCTCATTATCGGTTATTACTCCATTAACCAACAGGCCTGCAAATTCGAGAGACTTCCGAATGTTTTCCGCAACATTCTTAGCAACATTCTCATTTATTCTATATTCGTGAAAGAGAATGTTTTCCAGCATTGTTGGCAAAGATGAATTCGTATATTTCTGAATAATAGCTAAGTATAGCTTTGGGGTTTGAACCGCCTCAACTATGGCCCTTGTTTTATCCACATTGGAAAGTGGCTTTATTATCCGATTTGCTAAATCAGACTGGCGGTATGTATTACCCTGTTTTGTCAGTAGTCCAAAGCGAGCTAGTGCGGCTATAACTGGAGCAGAAGCGCCACTTATTCCCTTATAATCCAATGCTTGAACGGCCGTAAGTCTATTATAAGGACCAAGACTCAATCTTTCTCTAAGCTTTGTGGTTAATTTGATAGCCGTGGGGAGGTCAACAGCTGGATATGCTGCACTTCTGTTCTTTTTGGACAAATTTTGCTTCGTTTCCTCGTTGTCAGACATACTATTTATACTAGTCTAAGTACCTACTTCTGTCAAGGGGTACTTTTTCAGGCATATATTTGCGTAGTTTTGTAAAGTCCGGAGGAAAGTATAATAAGATTAGTTGACTAGTTCGGCGCGGGCGACGAAACGGCGCAAGTAGGTTCCCAGGGGAACACAGGTAATCAAGGTTAATTCGAACCGGTCGTAGCGCTGGGCCAGAACTTCGATTTGAGTAGGTTTGACTTCGATGGTAGAGCGGACGACATATTTATAGGTGACTCCATCATAGCGGATAATAATTTCGGCGCCGCTTTTGATCTTGGGCAGAGGATTAAAGATAGAAACGGGGTCGCCGGGTTTGTAGAGTTGGGGCAGAGTGGAATGGCCAAAGATAACAGTATTCCCGTAAGTGCCGGGAATGGCGGTACCGGGAAACTGGATAGCGTTTTTTTTGAGATTTTCACCGTTTATTTCGACAGAGACGTCGTACATATTCAAGCTGGGAATGGACAGGGTGTAATATCCGACCCGGCTGGGGGTAGGAGAAAAAGCGGCGGTAGGAAACCAGGCCGAGGATTGAGTGTAATCGGCGGTGGCGGCGCCCAAAATGGTGGAAACAAAAGGGATAGGAGAGAGGGCTACTGCGGTGGGATCGAGAAATTTGGGTTTAGATAAAAAACTTAAATTGGATAGGCCAATAGGGACGATTACGCTGGCTAAAATAATTAAGCCGGAGATAACCAGAATGAGAGAGGCATAGCGGCGCATTACTTAAGGGCTCTAACAGAAATGGTAATATTTTGGGGTAGTCTGGGCAGAGTGGCCAGGTTACTGGGAAATTTGGGGGTAATCAAAAAATCGATTTGCCCCACAGAGGATAGGGTTTGCAGGTATTCTTTGGCTTTGTCGGGGTATTTACCGGCGATGGATCTCGCAACTTCGGCAGTGTCTATCTGGGGCAGGAGCAAGGCAGTAACCCGAACTTTAAAGGTGGCGGTGTTTTTATCTGTTTTAATTACAGAGAAAGTTTGGCTAACATCGGTATCAAAAGAAAAACCGGCGGGGATTTTTGGTTTGATCTGGTTATCTACGAGAGTTTGCAGTTGGGATTTGGAAACGGCCAGTCCTCTAGCCCGAATAGTATCTTTAAGTGAAACCGAGTCGGCTTCCTCATCCACTTTGCGGCTAAACTCCTCGCTGACTGTTTGGAGAGTGACCGATTCTAAAATGATAGTCTGATCGGTACTCACTTGCTGAAGAAGCTGTTCTTTAGCCTGGGATTTGAGATTATCTACCACCTCGGTACGCAATTTTTCTATATCTGCTTTGGCCACCGCCTTAGCTTGGCGGCTGGTCCCGCCGGAAATGGCGGTATCATTTTTGGCAGCAGTTTCTAAACTGGCGTAAGTCCCCACTCTAAAAACGGTTCCCGCCGATAAATTGTAATCGGCGCCGATTTGAGACGCAGTTGTTTTGACAGTGACCTTTCCAGCCTGAAGATTAGTGGCGTCACCACTGGCCGAGGCGACAGTTACTACTTCATCCAAAACAAATTTCAGTCCCGACGGAGAAGTAATAACTGTTCCCACAGGGAGGTTTCTGGCAGAGCCGGAGTTGTTGGTTATGATTACTGATCCGGTGGCTTTGTCGCCAAGCAGTTTGGATCCGGTGGTGGGAGTAGATTTATCCCCGGAGACAGTGACTTCCAGAGAATCGGCAGGCAGAGATGGTGAACCGGCCACTAATTCGAATTCGTGTTCCAGAGGCTTAGGGATGACAAAGAGAGTGACCACAGCTTTGGGCAGGAACCAATAGGCAGCGATTAAGCCTGCGCCGCCAATGAGAAGTGAAGTGATGAGAATAATTAAAGTGAGTGAGAGATTGAATTTGGGAAGGTGGAATGGGGGAAGAGAAAATTTAGGAAGTCGGTAGGCAAATTTGAATTTTGGTAAAGGCGCGGGTGGCAATGGCGGGAGTGGGGGGAGAGGAGCCTCAAAAGGGCAGGGGTGGGTAAGAATATCGGCGTCAGCAATAAAACCTAAATCCTGAGCCGATTGGATTTCTGTTTCCGGCTTCTCGACCTTGGCTACTTCAGATCCCCCGGCCAGGGCTACTGCCCGGATGGTAAAGTCGGAAGGCAAAATCTCGACTTTGGGAAAATGGAGAAATGGTAATTTTTTCTGGGGGGCTTGCCAAGGATGGGCCAGAAGCATTTGTTTAATTTCTTCCAAATCTATGCCGGAGTTATACAGAAGCATTCGGGAAGGTAGCATGTCTACTTGGGGAAAACGAGACAACCCTTCGACTACGTCGTCGGCTAGGTGCGGGCTTTTTTTGACTAACTGGGTGCCATCGATTTTGCCCAATCTAACCAGAGTGATTTCCAGAGTCTGGGGCCAAAAACCGATAAGAATAGCAGTGGGAGGAACGCCTTCAGTGGCTTGGAGGAATTTGACCGCGGCTTCAGGGGTGACCACATAGCCTACTGGTTGGAGAGCCAATTTATCCGAGAGGGCTTTGAGCAGATGCAGACGATCTGAAACAATTTTGTCTTCCCCTACCCAGTCGGTGGGTAAACCAAAAATCACTTTGTGCATATCCAGTTTTCCGGAAGGGTCAACATGGCTTACGGCGTCGGTTAGAGCCGCGTCAGCGGCCGTGATTAACTCACCCTCTGATCTATCGTCCCAAGGTTGAGCCGAGGAGACAGCTAAAACTTGGGGCTTGTCGTTAATAACGGACCAAATGGCGCACTTGACTAGAGCGTGGTTTATTTCCAGGGCAAAAAAATACTCTCGCGTGGGAACACTTTCTGTTTTTCTAGTGATGAATGGCAGCTGCATAGATACGGCGGACGCCAGCGGACACCGCTTCTTGGCGGGTTATCTTTATCCTACCAATTTCCCCCGTGGATTGCACGTGGGGACCGCCGCATAACTCTTTGGAAAAGTTGCCGATGGAGTAAACAGAAGTAATTTCAGGGTATTTTTCCGGAAAAAAAGCCAGGGCGCCTTCGGCCAGAGCCTGGGTTTTTGGCATTTCTACTCTTTCGACCTTTAAATCCTGCTTAATTTTTTCGTTTATCAGATCTTCGACTTGTTTGATCTGTTCGTCGGTTAACTTCTCCGGATGCGAGAAGTCGAAACGTAATCTCTCGGCCGTAATATTACTCCCCTTTTGCTGGACATGGGTTCCCAAAACTTGACGCAGAGCGGCGTGCAGTAAATGGGTGGCGGTGTGATATTTAGTGGCTATTTCAGAATGGTCCACCAATCCTCCTTTGAACATCCCTGCTGAAGCTGTACGCGAGAGTTCTTGGTGTTTATTAAACTCTTTTTGAAATTCTGACCGGTTAATTTCATTTCCTTTTTCCCTGGCTAATTCGGCTGTTAATTCCCAAGGAAAACCAAATGTCTGGAAGAGATCAAAGGCGATTTTGCCGTTGATTAAATCTAATTTATTAAATTCCCGTAACCCCCGGTCGAGAGTTTTTTCAAATTTATTGATTTCTTCTTGAAAGGTATTGTGGATAAGAGACTTGTTGGTTGGTATAAAAACGTCAACAAGTTCGCCGGCGGCTGAAACGTAAGACTTAATTCCTAATCTGTTTAATTGAAGTGTGGCGCGGCGGATAAGCCGGCGTAGAATATATCCCCGTTCCTTATTTGAGGGAATTACGCCGTCACAAATTACAAAAGCGGCGGCCCGGATATGATCAGCGATAATACGAAAAGATTTTTCATTTCCTAAATATTGCAGGCCTGAAAGCTGGGAAATTTTTTGAATCGCCGGCTGCCAAAGTTCGGTCAGATAATTATCGTCTAATCCGTTGACTACCGCCAGAGTCCGCTCCAGTCCCATGCCTGTATCCACATTGGGTTTGGGAAGCTTTTCAAACCGGCTTTTTTCATTTTTGTTGTATTGCATAAAAACGTCATTCCAAATTTCGGAAAATCGGCCGCATGAACAACCGGGTTTGCAATCTGGTCCGTGAGGTTTTTGGGTCATGTCGTAGTGCATTTCAGTATCCGGTCCGCAGGGACCAGTTGCGCCAGCCGGGCCCCACCAATTATCTTTCTTGGGATAGAAAAAGATTCTTTCGTCAGGAATTCCCACGGATTTCCAAATTTCGGCTGATTCGGTGTCTTTAGGCGCGTCCTGATCGCCGGCAAAACAGGTGATATAAATTCTGTTTGGATCCAGATTTAATTCCTTAGTGAGGAATTCGTATGACCAGGCAATAGCGTCTTCTTTGAAGTAATCTCCCAGAGACCAATTGCCCAACATCTCAAAAAATGTGTGATGAATTGTGTCTCCTACCTCGTCAATATCGTCGGTGCGTAAACATTTCTGGATATCGACCAGCCGTTTGCCGGCTGAATGAGGCTGACCCAAAAGATATGGTACCAAGGGGTGCATGCCGGCGGTAGTGAACAATACTGAGGGATCGTTTTCGGGAACGAGAGGGGCGGAGGGAATTTCTACGTGTCCCCTGTCCTTAAAAAATTTCAGGTATTTTACCCTGATATCATTTGCCGAAACCATGGTGTTATTTTACGCTAAAATTGGTAAAATTTGGGAGTAAAGAATTTATTTCGACAAAAGTACGATCGTACCGTTGTTGAAAAATACGTACTTCTAAACAATTTTTGTGCAGTGGGATTTGAGCCAGGAGGAAATTTCGTCAACGGAGAGGTTTTGGTTCGCAACTGAAACCATAAACTTCACTATTTCTCTTTCTCCGGCTGTGATCCTAATTCCATTTAGAGCCAAAAAGTTGTAAGTGGTAATAAAAGCGGTTCGTTTATTACCATCTATGAAGGGATGATTTTTAACGATGGATTGGATGAGAGCTCCGGCTTTGAGATAAATATCGGGGTATAGGTCCTGGCCGTCGAAGGTAGCGAAAGGACGATTAATAGCCGACTGGAGCATGCCAGTATCTCGAATACCAGAAGACCCGCCGTATTTTTGGATTGCCCGCTCGTGAATTGCTAGAACCTGTTTAAGAGTAAAGCTTATCACTGAAGTTGGGCTAATTCTTCGAGGGCGTGTCCGTAGCGTTTCTCCACCTCTTTAATTAAGTCAAACCACTCTTTGTCCGGGGCGGCTGCGTATTGGGTAGACCGGGGGATGTGGGTAGCGTAAGTGATGGAGCCATCCGTATGGGTAACAGAAACTTTAGAATTTTTGGTAACTTTGTTCTTGGTAACGAAGTCCCTTGGGAGAGTGACTCCCAGAGAATTACCGATTTGGACAACAGCCTGGATCATGTGGATCCATGTTATAACATGTTATAACGGCTTGTCAAGAGGGCTTGAGGGGGCGGCCCGACCGATGGAAAAAGCGGCGGGGGTGGGAGGTAACTTCTTTGATTTGTTTGTAAAGTTCTTTAGTATTTTTGCCTTTGAAATTTTTGACACACGCGCGAATATCGCGTAAAACTCTGACTACTTCTATGGCCACAAAAACCATAAGAACGGTAAGAGTAATTATGACAACAACAAGGAGGAATTGGGCGAGGTTGGTCATGGCTTGTTTATGGTTCGTGTAAGGCTTCTCGTTTTGCCGGATTTGGAGGTGGCAGTAACTGTAATCTTATTTTCCCCACGCGAAATTGGCAAACGGAAAAAGAACCTGCCGCCCTTTTCCAAAGCTACCAGTTCGCCGTTGACGGAGATGGTGGCTTGGGGATCGGTGACACCTGCAACTTCAACTGTGGAATCGGCGACGATTTGATCGGTTAAAGGTTGGGTAATTTCTAACGGGGGTGGGCCCGTGAGAAGACGATACTGAAAAATCAGGTACGCCGCAAAAAGAGTGAAGACTAAAGTTATGACGGCGATAAGAGTAGTGCGAGGAGTCCAGAGACTGACTTCGGATACAGGCTGGACCATGCCACGGGGGACAATCTGGCCGAGCTCATTTTCCACAAAATCCCGGCGAAAAACGGCCAAAATTTGAACAAGATTGAGGTGGAGAAATTCGGCGTAGTTTTTGATAAATCCACGAGCAACCGCTCCGGAAGGAAGCTGGCCGTAATTATCGGTTTCGATGGCAGTTAGGAATTGCTCGCGGATACGGGTGATGCGCGAGATATGATCGAGGTCCAGTTTTTTACTAAGCCTGGCGGTTTGGAGAATCTGTCCGACTGTTTTCATGGCTGTAATATTCATCTATATTTTTAATTAAAACTTCGCGGGGTTTGGCCCCGTCAGCGGGACCAATAAATCCAGCTTGGTGCAGTTCGTCTAAAATACGGGCGGCGCGAGCATAGCCGATACTTAATTTACGTTGGAGAAAGGAGGCAGACCCGGATCCGGCGGAGAGAATAAGGCGGAGAGCGTCTTCAAACAGGACATCCCTGTTTTCGCCATTTGGGGCAATGAAGGCGCTACCGCGGCCGCCAGATTTGCCGGAGATATACATAGTGGTTACTTCTTCGGTATAGTGGGGAGCCACTCCTTGTTTTTTCAAGAAATCAATGAGCTGATGAATCTCTCTGTCGGAGACGAAAGCGCCTTGGATGCGAGTGGGTTTGGCCTGATCCGGAGGAATGTACAGCATGTCGCCGCGGCCCAAAAGCTTTTCCGCGCCTGGCTGATCGATAATGACTTTGGAGTCGATCATGGAAGAAACAGCAAAAGCAATACGGGTGGGGATGTTGGCCTTAATGAGGCCGGTGATAATATCCACTGAGGGACGTTGGGTGGACAGGACCAGATGAATGCCGGTAGCCCGGGCCATTTGGGCGATGCGGGTGATAGTGTCTTCAACTTCCACCTGAGCGTAGAGCATAATATCGGCCAGTTCGTCGATGACAATGACTATATAGGGCAAAGCTTGAAAACCGGAGAGTTCGTTGTAAGCATCGACATTTCTAGCTCCTACCTCGGCAAACAGCTTATAGCGGCGATCCATTTCTGCCGTGGCCCATTTGAGAGCAGAGAGAACCTTGGCGGGCTCGACAATGACAGGAGAAAGAAGGTGAGGAATGCCATTGAAAACGGTTAGTTCTACACGTTTAGGGTCAACCATGATGAAATTGATTTCCTGGGGAGAAGCACGAAAAAGCAAAGAAGCGATGAAGGCGTTGATACAGACCGACTTTCCGGAGCCGGTAGCGCCAGCAATTAAAACGTGGGGCATTTTGGCGATATCAGCCACGATGGGATTGCCGGAAACATCTAAACCTAAAGCCACGGCTAACTTGCTCTTGTGCTGTTTAAAAGAATCAGACTCGAGCATCCGGCGCAGACCGACAAATTCAGGGGCGCGGTTGGGCAGTTCTATACCTACCAGAGAACGGCCGGGAATGGGGGCTTCGATACGAATTTGGCCTGTTGGAGCGGCTAAGGCTAAGGCCATGTCATTAGAAAGGGCGGAAATTTTGGAGAGTTTGGTGCCAATAGCCACTTCCAGCGCGTACTGGGTAACAGCGGGGCCGAGGTTAACTTCCACAACCTTGGCGCTGATACCAAAGGCCTCCAGAGTGCGTTCAATAGTCCCGGCGTTGGCTTTGGTATCGCCCCGGTCAGCTTTGCCGAAACCGGAGTCGGCCAAGAGAGAATGGGGAGGATAATGCCAAGGCAAGTCGGATGCAGAGGGTGGAGGATGGATAATAGAGGGCGGAGGTGAGCTGAGAGGAAGTTTGGGTTGGACGGGATTGGATTGAGTCATGCCGGAAAATTTGATGACTCGGTCTTGAGGCGTTGATTTTTCGACTGGTTTTCGCAAGCGGGAAAGAATTTGTTTGAGACCCGAAAAAATTTTGGTGAAAAAGGCCAATACGTCTTCAAAGGGAATATTGAACATAGTAATCAGACCAATGAAAAATCCGGCCAGAAGGAACAGGGCGGCGCCAATGGGTGAAAGAAAGGCCACGCTTCCCTGCCAAAGCTGAAGACCGACACTACCCCCCCGGGATAGGCCGGCAATAGCCGCCAAGATTATAAGGCTACCAACAAAAGTGTGGGGTTCGGCTAGAGAAGAGCGGATTTTAGTGAGCATAAGACCGCCAACAATAAGGGGAAAGGGCAGAAAAAAAGTGGTTAGAGTACCAAGGCTGGCAATCAGAAATAAATTGAGGGTGGAGAGAAGAGTGCCTTGCTTAGTAAAAGAAACCCACACCAGACCTGCCAAGGCAAATATCATAATAGCGGTGATGGAATAGATGGTGGTCTTTTTGAGCTTGACTTTGAATGAAGTCTTCCGGCCAAAGAAAGCGCGTGTTCTGGGCATGAAGTTATTATACCTCAATCACCACGGGAAGAATCATGGGGCGGCGGTGAGTGCGATCATAGAAGAAGTGTTCTAAGGAATCGGCGACGATTTCTCTAATATGACGCTCTGACTCCAAACGGCCTTCACGACGAGCAATGGCTTTTTTAACTTCGGCTGCGCCCTGGATAAGGAGGCTGGCGTTTTCCTTAGCAAACACAAAACCGCGGCTAATGAGATCTGCATTGATAACTTTGCCAAGATTACTTTGGTCCACTTCAATGACGGCCACCACCACTCCTTCTTCGGCCAAAACTTGGCGGTCGCGCAGAACAACATTACCTACGTCTCCAACTCCAAGTCCATCAACCATGACATTTTTAACCTCCACTACGGGCCCAAGCTTGACCCGGTCGGAGTAAACTTCCAAAGATTGGTTGTGTTCCGGCAAAAATATTTGTGAGGGAGAAAACCCCATGGTTTGGGCCAGGTGGGAATACTGGACCATGTGGCGGAAAGTGCCACCAATGGGGACGATATATTTAGGTTTGGTGAGGGCCATCATTAGGAGTAAATCTTGCTGACTGCCGTGACCAGAGACGTGTAAATCGTCGGTAATATTGGAATAAATAACGGTAGCCCCTAATTTGGAGAGGGCGTCAATCAATGCCTGAGTGGCTGACTCGGTACCGGGGATATAGTCGGAAGAAAAGACGACTTTGTCTCCGAGATTAACAGTGGCGTCTTGGTGTTCGCCTAGGCTCAAGCGCTCCATGGCAGACCCGGCCTGGCCTTGAGATCCGGCAACTAACAAACAGACATTCTGCGGGGGAAGGCGACGGGCTTGTTTGGGCTCGACAAATACTCCCGGAGGAGTTTTGAGATATCCCAATTTTTGGGCTACGGTAAGATTGCGTTTGATAGACCGGCCCAGAATCGCTACCCGGCGGCCGTGACGAACTGCGGCATCTATGGCTTGGCGGAAGCGGGAGATATTACTGCCCATGGTGGTGACAATAAATTTACCGGAGCAGCGAGTAATTTCCCGCTCAAACATTTCATCCAAAGTTTTTTCTGATGGCGTGTGGCCCTTGCGTTCACTACCCAGAGAATCTGACAGCAGTAATTGGACCCCGGCGTTACCGGCTGTGGCGATACGGCCCACGTCCGGTAAAACTCCGTCTACGGGAGAAAAATCAAACTTAAAATCGCTACCGTGATAAACAGTCCCCACTGGAGTTTGAATAATCAAATTGGTGGCGTCGGGAATAGAATGAGAAATACGGACAGACTCGACAGTAAATTTACCCAATTGAAGTGGCTGTCCGGGGGCAAGAATGTTTACTTGGTGAGGAATCCCTTCGTATTCAGCCAGTTTATCCATGACTAAATGGGCGGTGAGTTTACTGGCGTAAACGGGGACTTTTAATTGGGGTAAGATATAGGGCAAAGCCCCGGTATGATCTTCGTGTCCGTGAGTTAGAACCAGACCGCGGATATTAGAAAGACGGCTTTTGAGATAAGAAACGTCGGGAATAAGCAAATCTACTCCTAACATTTCTTCGGTAGGAAAACCGATGCCGCAGTCAACTAATAAAATATCGTCCTCGTATTCATAGACAAACATATTAGAAGTAACTTTGCCAAAGCCGCCCAAAGAAATAATGCGCAGAGGTTTGGAGGTGGTATTTCTGGTAAATTTCATTATGTTAATTATACTTTACTAAAATAAACTTTTTTGGACAAGATCCGGATCTTTTTCTGCAATTACGGCGACGGGGTGAAGTAAATTTTTTAGTTTTACGAAATCTTCTTTGAAAGCATTGAGCATAGTGGTGCCGCGCAAGGCAGCGGCGGGGTGATACATGGGAAATATGATTGGTTTATAGTTCATCGTTGGTAGTTCATAGAAACGTGCTTGGCCGTGGATTTGGGATATGGTTACGCCAGGAATGAATTTGGCCATGCTGAAACGACCCAGGGTGACAATTATTCTTGGTTTGATAATTTCTAGTTCCTTGTCCAAGTATGGCCTAAACATCTCGATCTCTTCTGGAAAAGGATCTCTATTCTCTGGTGGGCGAGCTTTAACAATATTTGTGATATAAACATCTTTTCGATCGACTCCAACAATCTCGTTTAGTGTTTTTATTAATAATTTTCCCGATTGACCCACAAAGGGCTTGTGCTCAATTGATTCATAATACCCGGCTGCTTCACCAATAAATACGATTTCTGAATCTGGGTTTCCATCTCCAAATACTACATCGTTGGCAGATTTTATGAGTGGTATGTCTTTTCTAGACTGAAGATCCAGCTTGAGTTTGAGCAATTCTTGTTTTTTATCCATATGTGATTCTCCTTTGGGGATATTTTATTCCTGTCCTTGCCAACCACCTATAA
>ERZ1292629.1180-Hain-H43-01um-R1-1180-length-26575-cov-8_pt1 | contig 26575 bp, 30 predicted proteins | sample MGYA00564399_ERZ1292629 | MGnify/ENA primary metagenome ERZ1292629 (study PRJEB36523, sample SAMEA6512636) | groundwater metagenome | collected 2019-01-08 | study: AquaDiva: Metagenomics assemblies of 32 groundwater samples
ACGCACTGCCCGGCCACGTGAAAAAGCGAAGTCGGCGCTGTTGTGCCAATTCCGACGTTGCCGTCGGAGATTATTCTCATTCTTTCCGAGCCGCCCGTGGAGAAGTTTAGGTTGTCTGCGGCCGAGCTCCAGAGGCCGGTGTTGGTGTCAGAGGCGAATGTTAGGGCGGGAGTTCCTGCCAAACCCTGAGGCAGTAAAGCAAACCCCGAAGAATCAACCCCGAACTGGGAAGACGAGCCAACGGATAAAAGATAGCTCGGGGCAGTGGTGCCAATGCCAACCATATTGTTTGACGAATCAATATAAAAAGTGCTTGTGTCAACTGTTAGTCCGGCAAAAACAGGGCTTGAGGTTGTTTTTACTGCCTGGTCTTGATTGTCAAGATATGCCCACTCGGAAGTTGTTAAAGTATTCGCTCCGATAATAAAACTGGTTCCTGTAATTGCTCCGCCGATTATTGCCCCCGTGGTAGTAAACGTTCCGCTTCCTGAAAAATTATTTGAGCCAAATGAAAAATAAGCAGGGGTAACTACCGTGCAGTTTGTATCGCCGGGCGCGCAGGTTGGAGCCAGTGTTTCGCCAAGGCCGTAAGGGCTAGAAGGAGGCACGGCAAAAGCGTATAAAACAAAACTAAAAATCCCAGCTGAAACCAGCCCGGTTGTAATAGAACCTGCAACGCTTTTTGGATTAAGAGTTTTGTTTAAAAGAAAATTTTTAAATTGTCCAAAGCTCAACCTTGGCATCTATTTTTTAATTTGAAATTTACAATTTAAAATTGTTTTATTATTTCTTCGGCTCTGTGGGCTGTTCCTCTATTGGAACTTGCGGAGGAACTTCTTCTAATATTCCCTCCAATGGTCTTTTGCCAGAGTTCAAATTATTTACAATTTTTTTAACTTCCTGGTTGTCAGGATTTATTTCCGCAACCTTTAAAAATTTTTCAAGAGCATCGGCTTTTTGGCCCAATTCATAATATGTAAGCCCAAGATAATATAATCCGTTAGAATAATTGGGGCTTAAAGAAATTGTTCTTTCAAATTCTTCCCGGGCTTTCTCATAGTCTTTTTCCTGGTAATAAATAAGCCCTGTTTGAAAAGACAAACCAACATCATTTGGCGAATATGTCATTGCCTCTTTCAATGTTTTTATTGCCTGGTCTGTTTCGCCCTGCTCTCTAAAAATCATGGCAATTTGAAAACGGGCCGAGGCGTAATCAGATTTCATCTGCACCGCTTTGTCAAATTGCTCTTTGGCCTGCGCCAGCGCCTGATCTTTTTCAGCAGATTTTTCTTTGTCCTGGGCCAAAGATGCGGCTTTCACCATATAAACAATTCCTTTTTGGTTTGGATAATACGGGCTGTTTGGTTCTAATTTGATTGCTTCGTCGTAAGAATTAATGGCCAGGCCGTCGGCTCCGTCAATTATACCGACTAAATTTTGACTCACCAGCCCCCTCACAGACCAGTTTGCAACGTTTTTTGGACTTACATCTGTAGCAATTTTTGCCGCGTTAATTGAATTTTGCACTAAAAGCTGGAGCATTCTTGTTTTGGCTTCTTTTGACAAATTGCTGTTGTTGTTCACAACTGATATTTTTGACAAGTATAACTGCGACAAATTAGTTAAATAAATATCTACGTTTGGATTTAAGCTTACTGCTTTTTCAATTTTTGCAATTCCCTGGTCAATGTTTCCTGTAGCCAAAGCCGACTGGCCCATAAAATAATTTACTTCCGCGGCGTATTTCTGCCCGCCCAAAATTAAAAGCCCCAAGCCAAAAATAAAAACAATGGTAAAAACAAAAGTAACAGCCAAGTTTAATAAAGAAGAAGGATCCAAAGAAAAACTTTTTCTTTCCTGGAAAGAAAGCCCCACAATAGAGGCAAGCAGAAAAAAGTAAATAAAATCCAAAGAAAGGCTTGAATTATACAAAAAATATCCAATGGTCTGCGCAATAAAGCAGGCAATGACTCCTCCGGTTAAAATTACAAATCTGTTATTTTCTTTTTTTTCTTCGGCCGGCGTTGATTTATTTTGCTTTTGCAAAATTATAAACTTTATTCCGTAAAAAATAACCATTGCTATCATAACCAGAAAAGAAACCGCCCCCAATACTCCTGTGGTGGCAACAATGCTTAAAAATTTTGAAGATCCTCTGTTGAATATTATGTTCCACAACTGCCCCTGATTAAAACTAATATCTTTGTATTTTGAAAAATCATAAACAAAAGTGCCAGGGCCCGAACCAAAAATTGGCGACTCTTTTATTGTTTTTGATACAATATCAAGGGTTGTTTTTTGATTTAAAAATATTTCAATAGGTTTTTCAGGAACCGGCAACTGGGGGTTTAAAATAATAAAAAACATAGCCAGCACCAAAAAAAACATTGCCAGGCTCAGCCATCTTAAGTTTAAAATGTCTCTTTTTAACATTCCAAAAAGAATAAACAAAGCAGACCCGCATAAAACCAGCCACCAAATTATGTTGTAGTTTATAAAAATTAAAAATACAAAAGCTAACGCCGCGCCAATGCCAAAAAATATTTTTGCCCATTTGTTGTTAAAATAAATTATCAGGGCTATGAGTAGGGGAAGAAAAACAGCGGCAAAAAATCCCAACCCCCCAATAGACCCGATTGTGTTAAAAGAAGCGCTTTTGGCAAAGTTAAAAGGCAAAACAAATAATCCCAGCAATTGTAAAAACCCAATCAAAATTGAAAACAAGCAAGAACCGGCTGAAATAATAACTGAGGTTAAAATTTCTTTTTTAGAAAAAATATTACTGATTATAAAATAAAATATAACCAAGCCGGCTATTGTAAACAAGCTTTCCGAAGTTAGTCTTGGCCAGCCCCAAAAACTTCCGTTTTGGTCTTTGGAAAAAATTGTTGAAATTAAATAAGCAAAAAAGAAAATCAAAACAGCTACATGCGTTTTGTTTATATTGATGCTGATGTTTCCCAAAATCAAAACTTTTATCATCCACGCAAATAACGCCGCAAAAACAAGCAAAAGCAAAAGGGCTTGTTTGTTAAAATCAAAAATATCGCTTGTCCACGGCAAGAAAAAAACCGGCATTAAAAAAACCAAAGCAAATATGCCGTATTTCATAACGTTGTCGCATATTTTTACAAAAAAAGAATTTTTTGCCATTTATTGGGTTAAATAAAATCCTTCGGGATTTTAATTTTGCTGAAAGCAAAATTATTTAACCCGATGAATTTTAATTTTAATTTTATTTTAACTTATAAAAAACTCTGCCCGCTTTATTCGGGGTTTTTATTCATTAATTTTATCATTAAAAAATGCTGTCAACAATGCCTTAACCTGTGAATAACTTCGTTAAAAAATAAAGGGCAAAAAAACACTGTAAATATTCCACTGTTTTTAAAATAATTAATACTTGACACGGGTCTTTAAAGAGTTAAAATAAAAATAGCTCTGATGTTTAAAATAGATTCTGTATATTTTTTTTAAAGGGAGTTCAATATTTGCTTAGGCCGTGGCCCAAGCGTGAGAACACCCACCTATATTTTATTAGAATCTTAATAAACCTTGAGTTACGAAATGCCTTCCGAATTATTTTATTTTGGTTTTGAAGCGAAAACTTGGAAAAACGAGGAGGTTTATACAGAGTATAAGCCGACGAGTTTTTACAAATTTGCAGCCAAAACCAAAATATAAAGAATTGAAGGTCATTTCGTAATTCAAGGTTAATAAAAGATCAGAGCGCTAAAAAAGACATTTGTTTCGCGAATGCCTTTTTTTTAATTACACGACTTACGCGGTTGAATTTGTTTTAGTTGTGATGTTTTGCTTTAGGGATTATGCAAAATATGTCCTAACGATATCTATTATTGTCCTATCAATTAATAATATTTTCGTAGTGGTTTAAGCGGATAATACTATAATCCGGTTTTAAAACAATGCATATTGCGTCTATTCTATAAGGGCCTTCCCATTTTTTAATAGCCGCATAAGACGAGGCATTTCCTAAAAGCTTTCTCATTTTCTTTTTGTTGATTGTTTCTTCAGGACTGCCAAAACTTTCCCCAATTTTAGTTCTTACCTCTATAAAAATTAAACTCTTTGGCTTATCTGCCCGCACAGGCAGACTGACAACTAAATCAATTTCGGCGTATTTTGTTTTATAATTTTGCTCTATTATTTTATACCCCTGTTTTTCCAAAAATTTCTTTGCAAGTTCTTCTCCTATTTTTCCCACTTCGTTATGCTTGCTCATGTAAAAAAGGCAGAAATAAAAATAATTTTTTGTTCGGGTTGGCCGCGGGCGTGGCGTTCAAAAAATTATTTTTTATTTCTGCCGCTATGCCGACTCGTAGATTTTTGATTTGTATTGCAAAGCCTCGGCCATGTGAGAAATAGCTATTTCTTTAGCTCCCTCTAAGTCGGCAATGGTTCTGGCAACCTTTATCATTTTCATATAAGAGCGCGCCGAAAGCTGAAATTTTATGCTTGCTTGCCTTAAAATATTTTCTACATCTTTTTCTAGTTTGCAATATTTTTTAATGTGGATATTTTTCATTTGGCTGTTTGACTGAATGGCCTTTTCTCCGCTAGGGGCGAATCCGCCTAGAGCGGAAAATCTTTTTTCTTGTTTTTGCCTAGCCAAAACAACTCTTTGCTTTATTGCTTCTGAAGATTCTATTATTTGGGATTTTTTTTGATTGTCTTCAAATTCTATTGTATCAACCGGCGCAATAGCAACATGTAAATCAATTCTGTCTAAAATAGGCCCTGAAATTCTTTTTTGATATTTTCTTATCTGACGCAGGGCGCAAACGCAATTTTTTTTAGGATGATTAAAATATCCGCAGGGGCAAGGATTGGCCGAAGCCACCAGCATAAAATCTGCAGGATATGTTATTCTTTGTTTGCTTCTGGAAATGGTTAGATGTCCGTCTTCTAAGGGTTGGCGCATGGCTTCCAAAACATAACGCGGAAATTCGCTAAATTCATCTAAAAATAAAACTCCTCTGTGCGCCAAACTTATTTCGCCAGGATGCGGTTTTGAACCGCCCCCAATTAAGCCGGCCAAAGAAGCTGTATGATGGGGCGCCCTAAACTGCCTGCGAGTAATTAAAGATCCTCCGGCTGGAATATTCCCAGCAGAAGAATATATTTTAGTTACTTCTAACGATTCTATTTCGCTTAAAGGCGGCAATATGCCGGGCAAGGCTCTGGCCAGCATAGTTTTACCAGACCCCGGGGAACCTACCATAATAATGTTGTGGCCTCCGGCCGCGGCAATTTCCATTGCCCTTTTTGCCTGTTCCTGCCCTAAAACTTCTTTCATATCAAACTCAGCTGAAACAAGCGGCTCATTTAAAATTTCTTTGTAAACAACGGGCTCAATATTTTTTCTTTTTAAAAAATAACCCGCAAGTTGGGTTAAATTTTCAATGGGAAAAACTTTTACTCCTTTTATAGCCGAGGCTTCGTTAGCCGAGTCCTTTGGCACAAAAAGATTTGAAAATCCATATTCTTTGGCAAAAAGAGCGGTCAAAAGAGCTCCTTTTGTGTGTCTGAGAGAACCGTCAAAAGATAGCTCACCTAAAAATAATGACTTGTCTGGTATTTGAAACTGCAAAATACTGTTTAAAATTCCAACAGCAATCGGCAGGTCGTAAAGGGATCCTTCTTTGGGAATATCGGCTGGCGCCAAATTTACTGTTATTTTTTTTGCCGGAAAATTAATATTAGAACTTAAAATTGCCGCTCTTACTCTTTCTTTGCTTTCGTCAACCGCTTTATCCGGCAAGCCAACAATATCAAAACCAGGCAATCCCCTGCTTGCCAAATTCACTTCCACGTCAACTTTTATTGTTTCTAACCCCAAGTTTGCCGTTGACCCCACTTTAATCAACATGATAACGAGGCAAAAAAAAACTTTTTTGCCGAATTAGTTCGAGTTAATTTATATAATATAATATTTATTTTCTTCCTGCTGAATTATCCCTTTTAGTTGCATCAAAGACAAAGTTGTTCCAATTTTTGCGGCCGATACGCCAAGCGTTCTGGCTATTGTGTCTGCTTCCATGGGCTCTATTTTTAATTGATTGATTATTGCCTGCTCCAAACTATCAGCTCGTGCGACTTCCGATGTCGCACAATTTTTGTGCGACATCGGAAGTCCTTCTATTTTGAAAAATTTTAAAATATCTTTTGCTTCTGTGGCAATTTCTGCCCCCTCTTTTATCAGTTTTATTGTTCCTTTGGAAACTTCACTGGTAATAGGACCTGGCACGGCAAATATTTTTCTGTTGTATTTTTTAGCGTATCCTGTTGTAATTAGAGTGCCGCTGTTTAATCCGGCCTCTACAACTAAAATTGCTTTTGATAATCCCGCCACTATTCTGTTTCTTTTAGCATACATCCAGCTAACCGGCAAAAGCTTTCCTTCGTATTCTGAAATAATTAAACCGTTGTTTTTTAAAATTTCATTATAAAGTTCTTCCTGTTCTGCCGGGTGTATCAAGTCTATTCCGCAAGGCATTACAGCAATGGTTTTTCCGCCAGCCCTTACAGCCGACGAGTGGGCCGCTTCGTCTCCGCCGTACATAAATCCCGAAACAATAGTAATTCCCGAGGCCGCTATTTCTGTCACAAATTGTTCTGTTATTCTTTTCCCGTAATTAGTTAAACGCCTTGAGCCCACCACTGCCAGACAATTATTAAAAAGAGCATTATTCCAATCGCCTTTGTAATACAATTTTTTAGGCGCCTGACTGCCGATTTTTTTTAACAACTCTGGATATTTTTCATCTTCTATTTCAACAACCTTCTCCATTTTTTTTATTTTTTTATTCAGATAGCTTACTGCTTATATTTTAACACAAAAAAATAATTTCTCGCAACGCCCGATGTTCTATTTAATAATATTCTATTTAATCAAACATTAATTTCTGCCAAGCATTGATTTTTTTTATTATGTATGATAAAAATATAAATAGAGGAATATCCCTCTATTTTATTCTTTAAGTCTTCAAATAAGGAGTTTAGCAATGGGTGAAAAAAAAGAAGATTTTCCTATTGACTCTTTCCGGTATTTAGAAGGAAAATTACAAGAGATTCGCGCAATAGCAATGAGAAGAGCGGCAGAAAACGCAGAGAGGCAATCTTCTCCTAAGGAAATTATTTACAGGGTAGAGAAATATCATATTGATATGGCATTAGCCGAATTATTTTCAGAAAGTTCGGTGGGTGCCGAAGAACTCCGCAGGGCCATTGGATTAAAAAATTAGTTCTTTTATAAAATTCATAAAATTATTCATAAGATTGCCGCAAGCCGCAGCAATCTTTTTTTTATTTAATCAAATTTAATCAAAGAACACATTTAACCAAAGAAAACATTTAATCAAAGAATATAAATATTTTAGCTATCTTAAATTTCTACGATCGTAGGAAATCGTGCCAACTGGAATTTATTAATTTATTCCCAATATTATTGATTTATTGCTGATATTATTAATTTATTTTTTTAATCCGAATATTTTTCTTAAATGTTCTTCGTTGTCTATTGTTTCTAATATGCCAAAACGGACGTGCCGCCTAATTTTAAAAAATTCTATAATAAAATCTATTTCGTTTTTGCAATCATAGGGAAAAACAAAAACGCTTTTTTGCAATTCGTAAAAACCTAATTTTTTTATTTTTTCTCTTAAAGAATCCCTTCCCCATCTGTATTTTTCGGGAATATCAAAAGCAACTATTCTCCACTTGCCGTCCCATGATTTTTTATCAATTTGCATCTCTTCAAACTTATAAGTAAGTGCTTTTAATTTACCCTTACTGGTCAAAACAATCGTCACCGAGCCGTCTTTGTTTGTCTCTTTTTTAACTAATTTTGATTGATAAAGTTTTTTTATTTCAGCCTGTGCTTCTTTTTTATTTATTTTTTCCCATTCCCTGCCGGCAATTTTAACGGTTTTCCAATATTGGCGCGGAGTATAGCAAATACTCAGCACGACGCCGGTAAGTAAAAATAATAAAATTTTTTCTCCTAAAGATTTCATTGTCTTAATTTTACAAAATTATAGATATAAAAACAAGCTGTCTTAATTTTCTACGATCGTATAAAATTAAGACAGCTAAATATTTTTAAATATTTTAGAAACACATTTTAGAAACACATTTTAGAAACACATTTTAGAAACACATTTTTGAAATAAACGCACTAAACGAAAAACGCTCCAAAGCTTTGCCTGGAGCATTTTTTTTGTTTTCAACGCGCAACTTAAATACCGAGAGAATTTACTAATTGTTTTATTAAAGACACCACTACCGGAGGAGGCATCAGGCTGTTTGATGGCACCCTCTGGTCGTCTAAAATCTGCCAAGGCTTTTCTATTGTTTCCACTTTTCCTTCTTTAAAGGTATGATGATATTCCGGGGTAATTTCATAATCGTCAACAAACTCATTTGCCTTGCCGGCCGGCACAGAATTTCTTAAAAGAATTTTTGGAATACCCTGCAACAAGATTGCCTGTTTTATTAAAGATTCGTCTTTGTTTAGCCTTTCTCTGATTGGCTCTATGCCCAACTCATCGCCTTCTTTTGTTGTCATTCTAGCGCCTTTATCTGCCTGCGCAGACAGGCAGTTTAAATTGTCGCATAATAAATAAAATTTTCCGTCTTTTTCATCGTAATCAACGTTTTTTGTTGTTAAAAGCTTTACATTTCTTGATGTTTGGCACAACGGGCAAATTACCCTGTATTTTATTCTTTCGTCAATTACCGAAGTAGGCACGTCTATTAAAACAAAAACATCGGGGTCTTCTCTGTAACCTATCAGGTCCCTAAAAAACAACGAATAAGAAATCTGGTCTAGGTCTCTTGGAAAGCCGTCAATAAAAATGGCTTTTCTGCCTAATTTTTGAATTTCTCTTTTAGCCAAAGACAAAATCAGCTCAGAGGGCAAAAGAATTTTTGTGCTTCGGCTGTCAAGAGATTTTACAATATCTTCCAGTGGTAAAAAACCCCTGTAATTTTTTTCCAAAAAAGAAACCAATTCTTTCCTTTTGTTTTCGTCTTTTAAAACTTCGTCAAAAGATCTCACCATGTCTCCAATGGAAAAATGGGCTATTTTGCCTGCCTGCGCAGGCAGATCTTTGTCGATTATTTCGGCAAACATTTTAGAATATGTGCCCTTACCAGATGACTTTTTTCCCAATAAATAGGCGATAAAGGTATTGTTTTCTAAGTATTTTCTTAGTTTTTTTATTTCCGGCCCGGCCTTGTATTCAAAATATTCCGCCCTTTGGCCGGGGTTGGTTAAATCAAATTTTTTATAAACATCTGATTTGGTTTTAAATATTGGAAAGTCAATGTCTTTCATAAAATTATTTTAAAATTTTAATATTATTCCCGTCAGACACAATTTCAATATCCCCGTCTGTGTCTGTTCTCGAAATCTTTATACCAAATTTTTCTAGTCTTTGCAAAACTTCCGGGGTAGGATGGCCGTAAGAATTATTTTTCCCGGCAGAAATTACGGAAACTGCAGGGTTTACGGCTTTTAAAAAATCATCTGAGCTTGAATATTTTGAGCCGTGGTGAGCAATTTTTAAAACATCGGCCGATAATCCGACTTTGTTGTTTAAAATGTCTTCTTCGGCTTTGCTTGTGATATCTCCTGTAAAAAGAAAAGTTCTTTTGCTAAAAACTAAATAAGAAACAACAGAGCTGTCGTTGCTGTCTTTTAATTCTTTGCCCGATAGATTTTCAAAAGGATATAAAATATCAATTGAGACGTTTCCGGCTTTTATTGATTTTTCCGAGAAAGCTATTATTGTTTTTGCCCCCTCTATTTCTTCTTTATTTAAAACTTCAACCCATCTTTGATATTCTGGAGTCTGCCTTTTCACTCCTGTCCATAAAATATATTCTATTTTATATCTTTCTAAAACCTCAATTAAACCCTGCATATGGTCTTTTTCCGGGTGAGTTAAAATTACAAGGTCAATTATTTTGTCCTGAAGGGGCATTATATTTTGCAATTTTTCAATAATTGTTGAATCCGGCCCTCCGTCAATTAAAATTTGATGGTGTCCTGGAGTTTCTATAAAAATCGCATCTCCCTGGCCGACATCTAAAAAATAAACTTTTAAATCGCCGGAACCTGCTAAATAAAAAACATCCTGCCATGCAAAAATGTTTAAAAAAAATAAAATTATTGCAAAATATGCAATTTTTTTCCTTGTAATTTGCATTTATACAGAAACACCGGACAGCGCGCCCGGTGTTTAAAATATTATAAATACTTTTATTATTTTTTCAATCCCATTATTCTAAACATTTTTGTTCCGCACTTGACGCAAGTGCCGGTCATAGCCGCTCTTTTTTTGCCGCCCTTTCCCTTCATTGATACTTCTGTTGGGTTTTCCATTTCTCTTTTTTCTTTACATTTTACGCAATAACCCTTTACTGCTTCATCTTCCTTTTTTATTTTATTTTCTGCCATAATTATAATTTTAAATTTTAAATTTAGTTGTTATCGACCTTGTTTTTCCGGAGGTTGCTCGCCCCGCGGAATTATTTTTAACATTACCATATTTTATCTGAATGCAAAGGAATAAGTCAATAGGCGTAAAAATTATCCGGCCAGCCACCCGCCATCTACCACCACCACAGAACCTGTCATATATGAAGATTCGTCTGAAGCCAAAAATAAAACTGCGTTAGAAATTTCCTCCGGCCTGCCCATTCTTTTTAAAGGAATTTTTGCCATAAACCCTTCAAATGTTTTGGCGTCCTGTTTTACTGACGAGGCCATCGGAGTATCAATTGCGCCCGGGGAAATTGTATTTACTCTTATTCCCAATGGAGCCAGTTCTAAAGACATTGCTTCGGCCATGGCCACAATGCCTCCCTTAGAAGCGCAATAATGCACAATGCCGGGAAACCCAGACCCAACTTGACCCATGGCAATTGAAGCGATATTCACAATTACTCCCGATTTTTGTTTTGCCATTTCAAGGGCTGCGGCCTGACTGCACAAAAAATATCCTTTTAAGTTTACGCTTAACACTTTGTGCCAGTCTTCTTCTGTTAATTCCAAAAATGGTTTAAATGGGCAAATACCGGCGTTGTTGACCAAAATATCCAATTTGCCGAATTTTTCAATTGTTTTTTTAATTAAATTATCAACTTCTGCCTTATTGCTTATGTCGCATTTCACAGCTATTGCTTCGCCTTTTTCTTTTTTTATTTCGTCTGCAACCAGCTGGCATTCCTCTTGTGAGATATCAGAAACAACGACTTTTGCTCCGGCCTTAGCAAAAATTATAGCATGAGCTCTGCCCATTCCCCTTCTTGCTCCTGTAATGATTGCCACTTTTTCTCTTAGGTCGTAAAATTTTGGTATTGTTTTATTGTTGCCAAACATAAAATTGAAAATTCATCGGATTAAATAAAATTTTTAATCTTTGATTAAAAATTTTAATTTTTTGACTTTGCCAAAAAATTATTTAATCCGATAAAAATTTAAAATTGTTTTATATATATTATACCAAAAACATATTTTAAAAACAAATAAAATTGACAAACTGTTGACTTGTTGCTCTTCTGGGTTTAATCTATAATTATGTTCTTTTACAATTATTATATGCGCTATATTTTAAAAATACTAACAAAAAAATCAGGAGGCCTGCTATGGCAACCGCATCTGCGCTTTCCAAAAAAGAAGTTCCCGTTTGCATTAAATGGATGACAGAACCGGATATGCCCGAAGTTTTGAAAATTGAAGAAAAAAGTTTTGAATACCCCTGGACAGAGAAAGAATTTAGGCAATGCCTGAAAGAAAGAAACTTTTTTTTCCAACGCGTAGGTTTGGCGGCCGAATACCGCCAAAAAGTTGTCGGATTCGTAATTTACGAATCAAGCCAAAGCAGAATTTTCATTTTAAATTTAGCAGTCCACCCAGATTTCCGCCGCAAAGAGGTGGGAAAACAAATAATTAAGCAGTTAATCAATAAATTACACCCCGAAAGAAAGAAAAAAATCTTTGTTGAAGTAAGAGAAACAAACCTGCCCGCCCAGCTCTTTTTCCACCAAATGGGATTTTGGGCAATATGCATTGTGCGCGGTTTTTATCAAGATTATTGTCCTGAAGACCTTTATTTAATGCAATACTCATTAGAAAAATAAACTGTTTTTATGGAAGAAAACAGAGTCGCGGTATTTTTTGAATAAAAAACGTAAAAAGCGTTTAAATTTTAAAACCGCGAAAAAAAATCGCGGTATTTTTTATTTATTCAGATCTTTTAATATTTTTTTTGAATCTATGCCATACATTTTGCAAACTTTCCCAATTTCTAATTTTTCCATTTCAAAAGAAGCCATGGGGCAAGACATACAGGGCACCCCGTGATTTAACAAAATTTTTTCCGCTTCCGGCTTTTCCAATATTTTTTTTAACGTTGTTTCGCTTGTTGTTTTTGCCATAATATTTTTAAATTAATTTTTAATTTATTACTCCCCCGCCCAGCAGTTCTTCTCCTTTATAAAAAACGACTGATTGGCCGGGGGTAGGCGCTTTTTGAGGTTTTTGAAAAACAACTTTTATTCTTTGCCCCCCTGTTTTAAAAATCTTGGCCTTGGCAAAATTGCTTTTGTATCTTATTTTCACATCAGCTTCTATCGGTAATTTTTGGGGACAAATCCAATTAACATTTTGAGCAATTAATTCTTTGCCTTCTAAATCCTTCTGATTTTTTGAAACAATTAAATTATTGTTTTTTAGGTCTTTGGCAACAACAAAATACGGCCCGCCCGAAAGCCCAATCCCCTTTCTTTGGCCAATAGTGTAAAACCACAACCCCTGGTGCTCTCCAAGAATTTTTGGGGACGTCCGACATCCCGCGGGATGTCGGACGTCCTGAAATTCTATTATTTTTCCCGGCCTTATCTTTAAATATTTTTTTAAAAATTCATTTACTGTATTTTTAATAAAACAAACCTCCTGAGATTCTGGAGTTTCTGCCACGGGCAGTTTAAATTTTTTTGCCAAAGCGCGAACTTCTGGTTTTGTGTATTTGCCCACGGGAAACAAAATCCTGCTCAATTGCTTTTGATTTAACTGCCACAAAAAGTAACTTTGGTCTTTGTTTTTATCTTTTCCTTTCAATAATTTACCGTTTTTTATTCTGGCGTAATGGCCAGTTGCGACAAAGTCAGCGCCCAATGAAAGCGCTTTCTTAATTAAAAATCCAAACTTAATTTCTTTATTGCAAACAACGCACGGATTTGGGGTGTTTCCTTTTTTGTATTCTTTCAAAAAATAATCCACTACTTTCTTTTTAAATTCTTTTTCCGCGTTTATAATATAAAAAGGAATGTCTAAAACCCTGGCAACCTGCCTCGCCCTTTTCTCAGAGTCCGTAGAACAACACCTGTTCTCTCCCCTTTTTCCGTCTTTCCAAAACTTCATAAAAACGCCAATTACAAAATAACCTTGCTTTTTCAACAGAGCAGCAGCCACCGAGCTGTCCACCCCCCCAGACATCGCCGCTATAATCCTTCGGCTCGGCTCAGGACCTTTGGCTTTTTTATTTTTGCCATTTTTCATATCTTTTTTCTATAACCTCTTTGGATTTTTGTATGTTGTCGTGCCTTTTCTGCAAATCTTCTGAAATCTCTTTTTTGTTTTTTATAAAATAATCATAAATTGCTTCTGTCAAAGCGTCTACTGCTAAAACCGAACAATGATATTTTATTTTAGGAAGTCCGTCCAACGAATCTATAACATTGTCTTTGGTAATTCTTAGCGCTTCTTTAATTGTTTTTCCTTTTACCAAGTCTGTAATTATACTGCTGGTTGATATGGCGGCCACGCATCCAAAGGTTTCAAATTTAATGTCTTTAATTACCTCCTCTTTTTTTCTATTTTCGGCAACTTTGATATAAAGCCACATCACGTCGCCACAGACAATATTACCTACCTTGCCAATTCCGTCAGCGTTTTTAATTTTCCCATAATTATGCGGATTTTTAAAAGTTTCCAAAACTTTTTTAGTATATAATCCTTGGCAAACATTATTATTTTTCATATTTTTTTAATAAAAAATAAAGATATTTATTTAAATGGTGAAATGTTTCTTATTTTTTTTACTATTTTAGGCAAAATTCTTAATAAATAATTTATATCTTCTTCTTTGGTAAATCTTCCCAAAGAAATTCTTAAAGAACCGTGAGCCTGCTCTGGCCTCAACCCCGTTGCCAGCAAAACATGGCTTGGCTCTAATTTAAAAGAAGAACAGGCCGATCCCGTGGAAACGGCAATTCCTTCCAAGTCAAGCTGAATTACCAATGATTCCCCCTCTATAAAAGAAAACCAAAAATTAACATTGTTGCAAAGCCGATTTTTTGGCGAACCGTTTAGATGCGAGTCTTTTATTTTTAAAATCCCCTTTATAAGATTATCCCTTAATTTTCTCTGACGTTTGTTTTCTTTTTCCATTTCAAGGTTGCAAATTTCAGCTGCCTTGGCAAAACCAACTATGGCTGGCACATTAACAGTTGATCCGCGCAATCCATTTTCCTGGCCTCCGCCATGTAAAATCGACTCTATTTTAATTCCTTTTCTAATATATAAAAGCCCTGCCCCCTTTGGCCCGTATATTTTATGAGAGCTGGCAGTAAGCAGGTCAATGTTCATTTTTTCAACATTAATTGCAATTTTCCCAAAAGATTGCGAAGCGTCGGTATGAAAACAAATTCCCTTTTTCCTGCAAATTTTTCCAATTTCTTCTATTGGCTCTATTGTGCCAATTTCGTTTGAGGCATGCATTACAGAAACTAAAATTGTTTCTTCTTTTATGACTAACTCAACGTCTTTTGGGTTTACTGATCCGTATTCATCAACCGGAATTTTTGTTATTTCAAAGCCTTGTTTTTCAAGCCATTTTGAAGACTCTATAATACAGGGGTGCTCAATTGCAGAAATTATAATATGCTTGCCCCTTTTTTGATTGGCTAAGGCAATCCCCTTAATGGCTGTGTTGTTGCTTTCTGTGGCAGAAGAGGTAAAAATAATTTCGTTTGCCTTAGCTCCAATTAACTTGGCCATGGCTTCTCTGTTTTCTTCTAGGGCTAATTTTGCCTTTTGGCCGAAGGAGTGCAAAGACATTGAGTTGCCAAATTCTTTTGAAAAATATGGCGTCATTGCTTTTAAAACCCTGTTATCAATAGGAGTGGTTGCGGCATAATCTAAATAAATTCTTTTCATTTTATTAAATCTTTTAATTTTATTGCTCTTAATGTTTTATTTAAAGAGTTTTCTATTTTTATCCAAACATTTTTTGAAATGCATTTTTTTGACCTGCCGCATAAATTACAGTCAACTAACGATGTTTTTCCTTCCAAAGAAGAAACAATATCTGCCAAACTGATTTTAATGGGCGTTTTTGCCAAAAAATATCCTCCCTGAACTCCCTTTTTTCCTTTTACTAATTTTTCTCTTTCCAATTGAGAAATTATCTTTTCTAAAAAATCAAAAGGAATTCCCTCTTTTTCAGAGATTATTTTTACAGAAAAAACCCGTCTTTTGCCCGCTTGCGTCTGCAGACCATCTGCCAAATTATAATTTTTTGCGAGAAAAACCATTGCCCTTAAACCATACTGCGATTTTTTTGATATTTTTATCATAATTTGATAAATTCGCCACAAATTAAAAGCCGACAATAATTGTCGGCTTTATCATAGCAAAATCAAAAACCTGTGTCAACTCTTCATTTTCTATATTTATTTATTTCATAACCGGCTATGCCAAAAGATACCGCAACATTTAATGATTCTTTTTTTCCTTGCATTGGCAAATAAATAATTTTGTCTGATTTATTTAATATTTTTTTTGATATTCCCCTCACCTCGTTGCCCACTATTAAGGCCAAGGGAAATTTTGGCTTGAATTTTGTGTATTCAATTGCCTTTTTATTCTGTTCTAGAGCAACTATTTGAAAATTTTTTTTCTTTAAATTATCTAAAACCCTCCATGTCTGCTTTTGGTGTTCAAAAGAAATTATTTTTTCCGCCCCCAGAGCGGTTTTAGATATTTTATTATGCGGCGGTTTTCCGGAAATTCCGCAAAGAAAAATTTTATTTATTTCCAGGGCGTCTGCTGTCCTAAAAACAGACCCTATGTTTTCTAAACTTCTTATATTGTCACAAACAACATAAAAACCCTTCATAAAAGCCGTGTTTTATTTATTATCAAACCAAAATTATATTCTAAAAATTCTGCTGCTTTCCGGCAAAAAACCATTCTCTCTGTAAAAATTTCAAAATATTCCAAAATGGGCACAAAACTAGTGTCGATTTCAAGGGTTAGGGTAATTCTTTTTTCGTCTGTGTTTAATTTTAGTTCGCTTTTTGTGGTGGCGTAATTAACCCTGTCGTGAATATCCGATTTAATGTCTTTTATTTTTTTTACCAGCACCCTAGAACGATGCACATCCGACTTGTCGGCCAAAACAACAATAGCCGCTATTTTATTTACAAAATTTATATCTTCCTGCTGTTTGTCGTGGTTTGATATTGCCTGCATAACAACCGCCATTTCATCTGGAGCAAAATTATCTTTAAAAATCTGATGAAAAAGCAAGGCGGCAAAATAATTGTGGTGGCTCCGGCTTAAAAAATTTCCCATATCATGGCAAAAAGCGGAAATTGCCGATAGCTCTTGTTGTCTTTTCGGCAATCCTATTTCTTTTGCAATATTTTCCGCCCTTTCTGCCACAAGGTTTAAATGCCTTAGTCCGTGGTCTGTAAAAGAAAGGGCAGATAAAGTTTTTTCTGTTTGTTTCACAAACTCTAAAACCTGCGGATTATTTTTAACGTCTTCGAGTGTTGTCATAAAATTCATCGGGTTAAATAATTTTCAGCAAAGCTGAAAATCAAAATCCAAAGGATTTTATTTAACCCGATTAAAAATTTAATAATATATTTTATTCTTTAAACCTTTCTTCTATTTCCTGCCAGTTTGCTATATTCCAAAAAGCTTCAACAAATTTTGCCCTGTCTGATTTGTAATCTAAATAATAAGAGTGCTCCCAAACGTCTAATGCCAGCAATATCTTTTGTTCTGGATAAAAATTCATATTATGCTTTTCTATTTGTATTATAGATAAGTTGCCGTGTTCTTTATGGTAGGCTAAAATAGCCCAGCCGGATCCCTCTACAGATTTAGCTGTTTCTGAAAATTCTTTTTTGAATCTTTCAAAACTGCCAAATTCATCTTCAATAGCTTTTAAAACTTCCCCTCCCGGCAAATTTTTCCCTAAGCTGGCCGGAGCCATATTTTTCCAAAATATTTCGTGTAAAATATGGCCGGCCACATTGAAGGAAAAAGATTTTAGAATTGACTTTTGGTCTAAGTCTTGGTTGTTTTTTCTGGCTTCCCATATTTTTTCCAATAAAGCATTGGCGTTATCAACATACGACTTATGATGAATCTTATGATGCAAAGTTAAAACCTGCTCTGATATATATGGCTCTAATTCATTATATTTATATTTTAATTCCGGTAATTTATAAAAATTTTTGTTTTCCATAATTTTTTTATCGGGTTAAATAGCGCTTCGCGCTATTTTTTTGCGAAACAAAATTATTTAACCCGATGAATTTTATTTTTTCCTGCACTTTTTGCATATTCCATAAAAATAAATCCTGTAACTGTTGATTTTTCCAAACTTTGATTTTTTATTTTTTATAATCTTGCAATCAGAACACTCGTTAAAAACATCAAAAACAGAGCTGCATCCTTGGCATATAAAATGGCTGTGGTTTGAAAGGTCTCCATCAAAAAAAGTAATGTCTTTTGTGGAAATTTCCTGAACTTCTCCTTTTTTTTTCAAACTGCCCAAAATTCTGTAAACTGTTCCCTGGCTTATCTGCGGAAGAGCCCTTTTAACGTCTGTGTAAACTTTTTGGGCCGAAGGGTGAATTTTTGTGTTTTTTAGATAATCCAGAATAATTTTTTTTTGCGAAGTCATTCTTTCTTCTGCTAAAAAAATATCCTTTGCCATAGTTTTTATTATTTTTTATTGCCGATAATTATTACTTATTAGATTTTATTATTGTTAAGAAACCCCGTCAATACCCTGTCCTGTGGATAACTTATTTAAAACTATGCTATTTTTTTTCTTCCTCGGCAGATTTAACAAAATAAAGAGTGGCTAAAACTATGATAATTGTCACTAAAAAAGCATAAATTAATTTGGCTAAAATGCTGTCTTTGTTCAGCGGAAAAAGATATTCTATTAAAGTTTTTATGGCGTCGTTCTATGCAAGGCCAACAACAAAGCCTAAAGCCGCCAATATATATCCTGCTGTTTTCTCTTTGACTTCTCTTCTCAGCCTTTCCTGCCCGTCTTTTATTTTTCTTTTTATTGTATTCATATTTCTCCTTTTTTAATTTTTTCTCTTATATCTTCTATAAAAGAATTAAAATAAAAAAGGTTATGAAAGGTTAATAATTTTAAAGCAGTAATCTCGCCGGCTTTCAACAAATGGCAAATATAATCTTTTTTATAATTAAGACAGACGGGACAAATGCATTCTTTGTCTAACGGCTCTCTTTTTTTTAAAAACTTTGTTTGTTTTAAATTTAATTTCCCTTCTGAAGTAAAAGCAATTCCACGCCTTGCATAATGAGTCGGCACCGTACAATCAAATAAATCAATGCCAAGTTTTATAATATCTTTTATATTTTCCAAGTGTCCTACTCCAAGCATATGCCGCGGTTTTCTTTCGTTAATTATTGGCATGAACCAATTTAATATTTTTTTTGTGCCGCTTCTTTCGCGCCATAAATCTCCGCCTATCCCAAATCCGTCAAAATCAAGTGAATTTATAAATTTTGCGCTCTTTTGCCTTAAATCTCTGAATTCGGACCCTTGAATTATTCCAAAAATTGCCTGATTTGATTTTTTTATTTTTAAACAAATTCCCGCCCATTTATGGGTTCTATCAACTGATTTTTTTACATAATCATAATCTGCCAGCGGCGGAGTGCATTCGTCAAAAGAAAAAATGATATCAGCTCCTAATTCTTCCTGAATTTTTATTGATTCTTCTGGCCCCATAAATAATTCTCTCCCGTCAATAAAAGATTTAAAAAAAACTCCGTCAGAAGTAATTTTTAAAGATTTTGGCCGGCTAGATTTTCCGATTATCTTTTTATTATCTGCGCCTTTTCCTAAAAATTTTGTGAGTCCGAAATCTTTGCCGAATCCCAAAGAAAAAACCTGAAAACCGCCCGAGTCTGTCATTAAGGGCTTTTTCCAATTCATAAACTTGTGCAGACCCCCTGATTTTTCTATTACTTTTTCTCCCGGTTTCAAGTGTAAATGAAAAGTATTAGAAATTAAAATTTGCGATTTAGTTTCTGCCGCCTCTTCTGAAGTTAAAGTTTTTACCACCGCCTGGGTGGCAACAGGAACCAGGCATGGAGTTTCAATAACCCCGTGGCCAGTTTCTAAAAAACCCAATCTTGCCCTGTTGTTTTTTGATTTTTTTAAAATTTTAAAACTAATCATATAATAAAAACAAAGAAAATTCCCTTGATATTAACATAGTTTTATAATACTATTTCTTTATCATCGCCTCAACCCTTGACATCTTTTAAATAAAGAGTATAATAAAGATAACTAATAAGTCGAGGTATCTTAGTAGTAAGAAATATCTTAATAATAAGTAGGGCGACTATTAGAAAGGTCGCTTTATTATTTAAATAAAAAATAAAATGTTTAATAGAAACGATGACCAAAGAGGAGGATTTGCTCCGCGCCCAATGGTAAAGGGAAACTGGAAGTGCTCAGAATGCGGAACAGAAATCACAGAACTTCCTTTTGAACCAGCCCAAGATAGGCCAATTTACTGCAGAGAGTGCTGGTCTAAAAAGAAACCTCCAAGATTCAGCAGATAAATATCTTTGAATCGCAAAAAAAAACAGCCCTGAGTTTATCGAGGGGTTGTTTTTTTGTGTATTTTTTTCAGAATAAGGTTATTAACACTTTTTTATTTTTTAAAAAATTGCTATTATAAAAAATATGTTTTAAATATATGGAAATTTTTCCGGCGAAAAAAATAAAAATAGTTGAAATAAAAGGCAAAGGAAGGGGCGTTATGGCGATTGAAAGCATTGAGAAAGATGAAATTATAGAATTCTGCCCCATTATATTTATTTCGGAAAAAGAAGCGTCTTTTTTTGAAAAAGAAGGAACCATCTTAAAATTTTATTGGCTTTTGCAACCCGAAACTAAAAAATCGTGCTTGATGCTGGGATACGGATCTTTATACAACCACAGCAAAAATCCCAACGCAGAGGTAGATTATGATATAAACGAATTAAAAGATTATTTATTTTTCAGGGCTTTAAAAAAAATAGAAGCCGGTGAAGAAATTGTTTTTGACTATCAATTTGACGACGATAAAGAAGAATTTTTAAAAAAATGATAAACGGACAAAACGGAAAAAATAATTTACCGGCAATTGAAAAACAAATTATGAAATTTTTATTTGTAAGCTGGGAAAGCCTGTCTGGAGACCTTGCCTGGCAGATCAAAAAAGAGGGGCACGAAGTAAAGATTTATATAAAAAGCGAATCTGACAAAGATGTCTATGACGGCTTTTTAGAAAAGGTTTCTGATTGGAAACAATTCGTTGACTGGTGCGACATTCTTGTCTTTGACGATGTCGGATTTGGAAAAGAGGCCGATGAACTAAGAAAAAAAGGAAAATTAGTCGTGGGCGGGAGCGAATACACAGACAGATTGGAAGAAGACAGGGAGTTTGGGCAATCGGAAATGAAAAAAGTAGGAATGTTGATACTTCCCCACTGGGATTTTACAGACTATGATTTGGCCCTTAAATTTATTGAAGAAAATCCCGGCCGTTATGTTTACAAGCCTTCTGGTTTTGTCGGGTCTGATTCAAAAGGCCTTTTATTTCTTGGCAAAGACGAAGACGGCAAAGACATACATGAAATAATCCGTTCAAATAAAAATGTCCTGGAAAAAAAGATAAAACAATTTCAGTTGCAAAAATTCGCCCAAGGGGTAGAGGTAGCGGTTGGCGCATTTTTTAACGGCCATGATTTTATTTACCCTATCAATGTTAATTTTGAACACAAAAAACTTTTCCCGGGAGACATAGGCCCTTTCACCGGAGAAATGGGAACTTTAATGTATTGGTCTGGCCCTAATACGATTTTTAAAACAACTCTTGAAAAAATGCGCGAGGATATAAAAAAATCCGGATATGTGGGATATGTTGACATAAATTGCATTGCCAACGCAAGAGGAATTTATCCGCTGGAATTTACAATGCGTTTTGGATACCCCCATATTTCAATTGCAATGGAAGGAATAATAAGCGAGTGGGGAGATTTTTTATACAAAATTGCGAAAGGAGAAAGCTATGATTTAAAAACAAAAAAGGGATTCCAGGTTGGGGTTTGTTGCGCTATACCGCCATTTCCCTATGACGACAAATCAGAAATGAATATTTATAAAGACCTGTCTATTATTTTTAAAAAACCGAGCTTAGACGGCGTTCATTTGGGAGACGTAAAGCTTATTGAGGGAAATTGGAGAATAGCCGGAGAATCAGGATATGCCTTGGTTGTTACGGGCTCCGGCGTTACCGTAGAAGATGCCAGAAAGCAGGTATACGGCCGGCTTGAAAATATACTGTTGCAAAATATGTTTTACAGAACAGATATAGGCCTGGGCTGGTACGAAGATTCAGACAAGCTTCAAACATGGGGATATTTGTATTAAATTTTATTTTTTAATCTTTTTTTAATTTTTGGATTTTTCAGTTCGCTTATGACGCCGCTGGCAATCCACTTGGCTGATTTTGAGTTATTTTTTTCCGCCAGCTGGAGAATTTCTTTTGCCAGCTCTATAGCTTTTTTGTTAAGGTTTAAATTTCTCTTCCCTATTTGCCTCAGCGCCCAGTTAACCGCTTTTTTTACGAAATTTCTTTCGTCAACGGATTCTTTCTTTATAAGCGGAAAAAATTTTAAAAAATCTTTATCTTTCATTTTTTTATTATGAACTGCCAGGCAGGCCATTAAAGTAAACGCTGTCCTTTTTACAAACTCCTCTTTTCTTTTGCTGAATTCAAAAACTTTTTTATAGGCAAATTCTGTTTTATCTAAAAAATTTGAGCAAACCTGGTCGCAAACATCCCAAGAGTCAAAACCTTTTACCCATTTTTCTATTTGGCTTTCCGTTGCTTTACAGGGCTCTGCTATAAATCCGGCTAAAATTCTGGCTTCGTGTATTTTTAAATCCCAAAGTTTTAAAGCCAGCTTATGGCTTGTCTGCATAGGCGGGTCTTTTTTTATTGTCTTTGCTATTTTTCTTAATTCTGTGATAGGAACTCCCAAAACTTTTGTTTTGGGCCTAATGCCAAACCTTGCCATACCCTTTACGTTTTTGGGATTTTTCAAAGAACTTAATTTTTTGACAATCTCCTGATATTCCATTTTATTGCCAGACTGATTTTATTTCTAATTCTTTAACTGATTTAATTTTCCACTGATTATTCTGTAAAAATAAAACCGCTGTTCTTGCGGTCCATTTAGTTCCCTTTTTAAGCTCTCCTAAAATAACTATTACTTTTGTTGCTATTTTTGAACGGCACCCATAATACACCTCTTCGCCCTGAACCTGCGGCCTTTTACCGGTGTAGGGAGCGCAATAAGTTCCGTCTTTAAAATCTAAAAACCATGCCCAATTGTCTTTTTCTATCTTTGGAAGCAGGGGTTCTGTAAGGTTGATTAAAAATATATCATTATTTATTAATGGATTCATTTGGCAAACAACTTTATTTTCTTGTATTGCAAAACAGGGATCATATACTTTGTTTTCAGCCACGCATCTCCACGTGTCTTGCCTATATGGATGGGCTATAGAGTTTAACAAACATTTTCCTTGTTTTGTTTCGGCCGGCAAAGCGGCGGGGGGAAAATAAGATATTACTTTAGTATATTCTCCTTCTGGCAATTGCGGAGGCTGAGGAATTTCCGGAGATTGGGGAACTTCCGGTGGTTCTATAGTTTCTGGCGGTTTGGGAAATTCTGTTTTTGGCATTGGCGCGGGGCCCTCTGAAAATTCCGACCCAGTCCCCGGGATAGAAAGCACCCCGTAATAATAATACAAAAAACTTAAAGCAATAATAATTATTACCGTAAGGGCTGTAATTACAACTGTTAAGTTGGAAAATATTTTTAAATTTAAATTAGAAAAATTTAAATTAGAAAACCATTTTTTTATTTCTTCTGATATGTTTATCATAAAAATATTTTTTAAATTTAATTAATTACCTTAATTTACCTTATTTTACCTCTCTGCTAAAAATTTTGCAATTTTTAAAACGCCGCCGGAAAAAAGTTATTCACACCCTCTCTGTTAAATTTGTTATATAATAAAAGAATTAAATATTAATTTTAAAAATCATGAATAAAAAGATAATTATCATTTCGGCCGCGGTTTTAATTATTTTGTTAATTGTTGCAGTTTTAGCGGTTTTTTTATACAAAGATAGTCCAAAGGAGTCCTCTGGCGAAAAAATCCTTGACAGTAGCGATAACGCCGCAAAAGAAATAACCAATAGCGCCACGAAGGGTGTTTTGCCATCTTTAGAAACAAATCCTCTTGAAAACAAACCCGACCTTAACCCAGCCGAAAAAGCCAATCCTATTAAAAACATAAAAACAAATCCATTTTAAAAATATGAAAATAAAATATTTTATTATTTTAAGTTTTTTAATAATTTCTCTGACTTTTTTAATTAACGATCTTTCGGCGCAGGAAAATATCCAATACCCGGTTGAAGAACTGGGAAACTGTAAGAATGAAACCGAGTGCCATGTATACTGCGATAAACTAGCCAATATAAATGCCTGCCTCGATTTTGCAAAAAAAAATAATTTAATGTCAGGAGAAGAAATTTCGCAGGCAAGAAAATTTATGGCTGCTTCAGATGACGCTCCGGGCGGATGCAAGAATAAAAATGAATGCGACGCTTACTGCAACGAGATTGACCATATTGACGAATGTATTGCTTTCGCCGAAAAAAACGGCCTAATACCAGAAGAAGAACTTCGGGAAGCCAAACAAGTCCAGTCCGCTATTAGAAGAGGAGTGAAGCCGCCTCCCTGCGGCAATAAAAAACAATGCGATGTTTATTGCGAAGAAGCAGATCACATGGAAGAGTGCATTGCTTTCGCCGCGGAAGCCGGTTTTATTCAAGGCAAAGAATTGGAAGATGCCCAAAAAATGCTGCAAGCTCTTAAAAGAGGAATAAAACCGCCGCCGTGCAGGGGCAAGGATGTCTGCGATGAATACTGCTCAAGTCCGGAAAATATGGAAGTTTGCATAAATTTTGCCATGGAGGCCGGCTTTATGGCAGAGGAAGAAAAAGCCGATGCCCAAAAAATGCTGCAAGCAATTAAGAAAGGAGTAAAACCTCCTCCATGCAAAGGCAGGGATGAATGCGATGTTTATTGCGGGGAGGAAGAACATCTTGAAGAATGCATGAATTTTGCCGTAGTAGCCGGGTTTATGTCAGAAGAAGATGCAAAAATGGCGCGCAAAACCGGAGGCAAGGGCCCGGGCGACTGCAAGGGCAAAGAAGAATGCGAAGCATTCTGCAACAACCCGGAAAACCAGGAAATCTGTTTTAATTTCGCCAAGGAAAAAGGATTGATGTCACCAGAAGAGTTGCAAAAAATGGAAGAGGGAAAACAGCAATTTCGGCAAACGCTTGAACAAATGCCCCAGGAAGCGCTTGACTGCCTTAAAACAGAAGTCGGACCAGAAATAGTTGAAAAAATGAAAAGCGGAACCGTTATGCCTTCAAGAGATATTGGCAACAAAATGCAGGGCTGTTTTGAAAAAATGGGTCCCCCGCAAGGCTCTTCTAACAGCCAGGATCAAGAAGGCTTCCAGCCGCCAGAAAGACAAGGAGAATTTCCGCCGGGCGGACAAACTGGACCTGGTGGCTGCGCAACCCCGGAAGAATGCCAGACATATTGCCAAAATAATCCCGAGGCCTGCCAAGGGTTTGGGCCGCAATCCGGGCCTCAACAAGGCCAGCCATGCGAGGGAGACAATTGCCAATATGGACCAATGCCCGGACAAGAAAATGACTTCAAGCCGCCAGAAGGAGAATTTAAACTACCAGAACAAAACCAACAACTCCCAGCTGAAATTCAACAACAATACCAAGAGCAATACCAACAACAACTGCAACAACAAATGCAATTGCAACAAGAGCAAATGCAATTGCAACAAGAGCAAATGCAATTGCAACAACAATTATATCAGCAACAATACCAGCAGCCTCAGGAGTTTCAACAGCCGCCAGAGCAAACAGCGCCGCCTGTTGAAAACGCTCCTCCGCCCCCTCCGCCAAGCGCATTTTTCAAAGCAGATTCTTTTTTGGGCGCCTTATTATATCCTTTGGCAAAAGCGCTTTACAATGTAAGATAAATAAAAATAAAAATCGAATGAATTCCCCCATTCGATTTTTATTTTTTGTTTGCTAAATTTCTTCTGTTTTTTTAGGAACTATCATACAGACTATATTTGCATTTCGTTTGCTAATTTTATTTCGTGACAGGGCTATTGAACAATAATTTGACCTTTCATATATGGATGAAGAGAACAAATATAGTCAAATGTCCCGGCAGAGTTAAAAATAAAACTGAAACTTTGGCCCTTGCTAAGAGTGCCGCTTTGCAAGCCGTTTCCAGAAATAATATGAGGGATTGAATCTTGATTGGTCCAGTTAACAGTGTTTCCCTTTGTAATTATTAAGGTTTCTGGACTAAATACAAAATTTTTAATCACGACCGCATTAGTTTCTTTATTGGGAGATGCCTCGTCCTGCGGCAACTTGCTTGGTGGATTATTGATATTATTGTTTTGTTGATACTGGATGCCAGATGGCGGCTTTATAAAATAAAACATACCCAAAATAATAACAGCAACAATCACGGCAATAATAATAATTAATTTTTTATTCATATTTTTATTGCATGAATTCTATGCGCGTAAGAGAAGGCCAAGGGTCATATGGCTTGCAACTATGCCGTATAGAATCATGGCATTTAATTTATTGATTGCCTAACAAAAATAAGGTCAGGTGCCTTTTTTTTATCATAAAACCTCCATAATTAAAAGCTCGTCAAAGATAAAAAAGAAAAACAGGCGCTAATTAAAACCCCCCACGGTTAATGAGGGTTCTAACTATTTTACTACTAAGCTCCGTCCAGATGCCGAATTGCAACCAATAGCATCTGGCAGAGCAAACGGCTCTCTTATAAATTCCGCCCGAAATAGAGAGGAAATTATAATAAAGAGCAACTTGCTCCCCAGTTCAAAAATAATTATAATCCTTGAAGACAGGAGCTATATGTCTATGATGAGGGAAAAACTCAAATAAATCAAGCAGTTTAATAAAAATTCCCAGTTTGTTCCAGCATAAACAAACTTTCGCTGGTCGGCGAAAACTTACCCGTCTTATAACTCACTATTTCTAT
>ERZ1292629.1181-Hain-H43-01um-R1-1181-length-26575-cov-6_pt1 | contig 26575 bp, 27 predicted proteins | sample MGYA00564399_ERZ1292629 | MGnify/ENA primary metagenome ERZ1292629 (study PRJEB36523, sample SAMEA6512636) | groundwater metagenome | collected 2019-01-08 | study: AquaDiva: Metagenomics assemblies of 32 groundwater samples
GGGGGAGGGGAGTATTCCCGCCTGCCAGGCGCTCATATATTCAGGGATTCTCTTCGCCGCGTTCGTGTTTCTCTACCTCGCGGGGATTCGGGGAGCATGGCTCCTTTTGGGAACGCTTGGGGCAGGCTTTCATCCGCTGGTACTCCTTAATGTCTGGCGGATTCACGACGGCAATCCGACTGTCCTTCTCGTTCTCGGCTTCCTCGCCTGCGGTCTATGGTATATGAAATCAAAAAACGGGTGGAGCATAGTTGCGTGGGGGGCAATAACCGGTCTCATGCTCGTTGCGCGAGTAAACACAATACTCCTCATCCTCCCCGCGATGTTTCTTTTGCGAAAGAAGACGATTCTGTTTCTCGCAAGTACGGCGCTCGTATTTATGGCCGTAAACATGGCAATTAAACAAACTCCGTTCTTTTTCCCGAGCCATGGATACTACAATCTTTTCTCCGGCGCGAATGAATATTCGGCAGAGTATTTATTGAAGGATTTTAGCGGAGAAAATTCGCACGCGGACGCGCTTCGCGCGAGAGGGTATGGCGACATGGAAACATTCGAAGCGCGCCTTAACTTTCCTCCCGAAACATACAAAAAACTGGCGATAGAATATATAAAAAATAATCCGCTTGAATACGCGAAGCTTGGAGCAATAAAGGCGGTTACGCTCTTCCGCCCCGGCTACCACGGGCAGGGTTTCTCAATAATAAAAATAATCCTTGCCCTGCCGTTTTTCGTATGGCTTTTCTTTGTCTGGAAAACAAAAAGAGAATTTTTTGCGAAAGAAAATTTGTTTGTGTTTTTGGTTGCCGCGCTCTATCTCTTGCCTTTTATAGTCGCGAACGCGGACCCCCGCTACCGCTTTCCGATGGACATTGTTTTTATTCTTGACTCCGTACGGCGATGGCTGCGATGTCGTCGTGCGTCTTAAAACGGGTATAGAGGCGGCACTTCGGGTCGCTATTCTCTAAATCGCGCACATACTCTTGTACCGCCCGCAGGCCTTTTTCAAGATACAGATTTTTTATGGTCTCCAAATCGTTGGGCGTTCGAGGGTCGGTTTTCGGAATAGTGAGTCCGTCGGTAAAAAGGAGGATGGCCAAGACGTTTTGAAGCGGCTCCTCTCCGTGCGCGATAAACTTTTCCGCGTCCTTCTCTCCATTCAGAAAGCCGTACGTTACGTTGCTTTGTTCTCGAATTTTTATGATTTGCTCCCGCATTACGGGGTGCTGAAAGGCATTTTTAACACCTTGTTGTACAAGGGGCTCCCACATGCTCAAACTTTCTATATCGAAATCGGTGTCGTTTCCAAGAATTTTGTGTGAGCCATTTTTGTAGAGCACAAGGAGCGTTGAGTCCCCAATCTGCGCCCACTGAAACGTGCGTTCACGGACTTGAATAAGCGCGGAAGTTAAGGCCCAGCGATTTGATTTTTTCGATGTGTCAACTCCTTCTTGTCGCATCGTCTCCACGAGCCGTTCGTTTATGGAAAGCAGGGCCTCTCGCGGACTCGCTTCTTCATCCGCGCGCGCGGCAGTATCTTTGGCGATTCGGGAGGCCAAAAATCCACCGGTTTCTCCGGCCCCATTCTTCCATCCGTCCAAACTGGTCGCCCCGTCAAAAACACCCATCCTCTTTCCCGCGATGAAGAGGGCGTCTTCATTGTACGCGCCCATCCCCTGGTCAATGACGTTCTCCGCAAAAAATTTTTCTCCCAGCTCCTTTCCCGGCCCCTGCTCCGGACGCGCGGATTCATGATTCATGAATCTATAATACATGATTTTCCAAAATGCTCCGATTCTCGCCAATGCGTACAATCCAGTATGCGCATCCAGTATTTCCAAATTTTTATCATCCTAAATTTTAATCACTCTAATCTTTGAACGATCGTCAAAAGATTAGAGTAAGGTGTGATATAATAGAAATATGCGAAGAAATGCGCGGAGACGTGGAAATGTACGGAGAAGATGGGGAATAAAGGTGCATAGAGTTTTGAGGGCCGCCCAAAGCGGCTTGTGTGCCACCGATAAAATTTTGGATGTCTGCCTTGGAGGATACGGGCGGGCCTACGCGCGCGCCCGCAAAAACCTGCGTGGGGAGGAGTGGCTGGATTGGGGAGCGCGGAAGGAAATGAGACGAGAAGGGCCCTCCTCCGCGGAACGTGAACGTTTTTACAAAATACTCTCGTATTGTAAAAAGGAAGGACTTATAGAAAAACGAAAAGATAAAAAAGAATGGGAACTCACAAAGAAAGGATTGGTCGAATTAGAGGGGTTGGAGGAAAGAAAGGCGTCCGCGCGGTCTTTTTCCTCGTATACTTCGGCTGGGGATACGATTCTTCGGATTGTAATATTCGATGTCCCCGAGAAAGAGCGCGAAAAACGAGCATGGATACGGGGAGGCCTTCTCGCGCTCGGATTCGAAATGTGTCAGAAAAGCGTGTGGATGGGAAAGAGAAAAATCCCCAAGAGATTCTTGGAGGATTTGCGGGACAAGGAGGCCCTTCAATTTGTGCATATCTTTGAGGTCGCGAAAAAGGGGAGTCTGAATACGATTTTGAAATAAACGGGGGGGTCAAAAAAGAACAAAGATATATGTACAAAAATAAACTACTCTAATCTTTGAACGATCGTCAAAAGATTAGAGTTTTGATAAAAGCGATGAAGGAAAAATGAGTGGAAGAGAAATAAAAAAAGAAAAAATGTCAAAAGCGGGTTTCAGACGAAACTCGTTTTTTAGCGCCGCCGATCGCGGCGTCGTTCTTTAATCCAGCTGGCGAGGTCTCGCGCCGCAAAAAATTAAAATTGTCCAAAAAATGGATTGGAAACTGAATACAGAAAAAGATAAATAAAAATTTTGGAAGCAGTAAAGGCGAATTTTTTGCATAAATTTATTATGTCTCGTCCGCCGAAAAAAATGGACCCAGTTAGAAAAATTTTCTAACGGGGTGGACAAAAACAAAAAAGTATGGTAAAAGAAGACGGGTCTTAAACGCTGGATAAAACCGGCAAACTGGAGGCGTCAGTGCCTCCATGCGAAAGGAAAGTCGCGATGAGCGACCTATCAGACTTCTCGGTGGACGAACTCGCGGCGGAGGTTCGGCGGCGGGTCCGGGAGGACGAAAAACTGCGATCGTTCTGGCCGGACGAGGTGTACGGCCTCATGACCGAGATTTCGGTCATTCCCTGTGTCGATTGCCTCCTGGTGCGTCAGGACCAGGGCAAGTTTCCGGAGCTTGGGTTCTCCATCCGTAATACCGGATTTTACGCCGGGAAAAAGTGGATGGCGGCCGGAGGGAGGATCAACCGAGGTGAAAGTTTGAGTGGCGCGCTGAAGCGTCATGTGAAAACCGACCTCGGTCTCGAAATTAGGCTTGCCCCGGGCCTCGAATGGAATGTTCCAATTCTTGTGTCTCAGCACGGGCCCGAGGTGTTCGACCTCGACGCCGGCGAATTCGCGGGAGATGAGCGAAGCAAGTGCTGCACTTCCAACACCTATCTTGTCGTGCGGAAACGCGGGAAAGTCGTTTTGGGCGAAAAACACGGCGGAAAGGAGTCGGGGGGTGTCGTGTGGTGTCCGGCGGATGCTTTGCCACCCGACGAGGAAATTGCCTACGGCGGACAAGAGACGATTCGCCGGTGCGCGGCGTGGGCACTCCTGAATCTCTGAGTTACGGCACATCGAGCGCGTCATTTTGGGCTTCTCCATCCGTGGAGAAGCCCGCGTCATTTTTAATTTTGACGTTTGCTCGCGTTTCGGTTACATTAAACTCAATGCGTCTGAAGAAACTCCAACCGGAATGTAATTTGGCGACCGTGCGGGACGGGAGGGGAGGGATTTTTACTTTTTACCCCGATAAACCGGTCGTGGAATTCAATTTCCAGTTCATCAATAAAAACGCGGTACGGGGAAACCACTATCATCCGGAATTCGACGAGTACTATCTTTTTACCAAAGGCAACGGCGTCATGGTCTCGGATGCGGACGGGAAAGAGGAATTTTTGTTCGTGGGAAAGGGAGACGTGATTTTTATTCCCCAGGGAGTTTCGCACGTTACGTACGCGATTACGGACATCGAGTACGTTACGTTTCTTACGAAGAAGTGGGACGATTGCGAAAAGCCAATTGTGCACACGGACCTCGGAATGGGGAAGGGAGACCACGGAGACCCGAACTACCAAGGCCCGAAATGACATCTGAAAAAATAAAATTTGGAGTACTCGGCACTTCCCGCGTGGCGGAAAAGGGCGTTATGCCCGCCATACTCGCTTCGGAGCGCGCGGAGCTCGCCATGGTTGGGAGCAGGAACCCGGAAAAAGGAAAAGAGGTCGCGGAGCGATTTGGATGCCCGACATCAGGAAGTTATGATGAGGTTATTTGGCGCCCGGATATCGGGGCGGTTTATATTTCTCTTCCGCCCGCGCTTCAGGAAGAATGGGCGATAAAAGCCGCGGAAGCCGGAAAGCATATATACTGCGAAAAACCCGCGGCAATTCTCTACGCGTCTGCGAAAAAAATGGTGGAGGCGGCACGCACATACAATGTGCGTTTGATTGAGGGGCTCATGTTCCGCTCTCATCCGCAAAATGTACGGGCAGTGGAATGTATACAAGAAGGCGCGTTGGGAGAACTTTTACATTTTGAGGGATGCTTTGCTTTTGCCATGCCCGGGAAAGAGACGAATATGCTGAAAAAAGAAGTAGGAGGGGGAGTATTGAATTATTGCGGCGTGTATCCCATAGCCGCGAGCCGCATGGTATTTGGGGAAGAGCCCGTACGCGTGTTTTGCACGTTGAAGATTGACCCGGAGACCGGAGTGGATACCGAGGCGCGTGTATGGCTTGAATTTCCCGGAGGAAAAGTTGCGTTTGCGTCCTCTTATTTTGGAAGTTATTATCAATCAACGTATGGTGTCCTCGGAACCAAGGCGCACATAAAAATGAAAAGGGCCTATGCCGTGCCAAGCACCATGGAAACGAAAATGTTTTTGGATAGGGACGACAAGGTGGAAGAAATTGTTTTTCCGCCCGCAGACCATTTTCGCCTGATGATTGACGATTTTTGTGAAGAAATCGCGAACGGCAAGGCAGGTGAGAAAAAATATGAAGAAGACGTGCTCGCGCAGGCGCGGGTACTTGAGGCGGCGAGGAGGTCGCATCTCGAACATAGGGTTGTGTTACTTCGGGAGATACAATAAAAATTCATGCTTGATGTTGTAATGCCGGTTTACAATGAGGGCGAAAATATCGGAGACGCGCTCCGCGCTTTGAAGAAGTATGTCAAAGCCCCGATTCGGGTTTGTATCGTGTATGATTTTGACGAGGACAACACTCTGCCCGCGGTGCGGAACATGGAAGATTTGGGGTTTGAAATTAAACTCGTAAAAAACAGAACGAAGGGCGCGCACGAGGCCATTATGACGGGATTCGAGGCAAGCGATGGAGAGGCGGTTGTGATTTATCCGGCGGACGAGTCGTACAATGCCGGAATTATTGACCCCATGTACGAAAAATTCAAAGAGGGCAATGAGCTGGTTGTGGCAAGCAGATTTATGAAGGGCGGGGGGATGAAGGGCGGGCCGAGAATTAAATCCATACTCGTCATAGTCGCCTCAAAAATTCTCAAGTGGTTTGTGGGACTTCCGGCAAGCGACGCGACCTATGGTATGCGTCTCATGTCGAAAAAACTTTTGGACGCGGTGGAAATCGAATCGACCGCGGGCTGGACGTACGCGCTTGAACTCCTTGTGAAATGCCACCGCCTACGGTGGAGAGTGGGGGAGGTGCCGGCAAAATGGTACAGGAGAGAAAAAGGCACAAGCCGTTTTAATCTGAAGAAGTGGCTGCCGTTGTATCTCCGGTGGTTTTTCTACGCCCTTCAAACCACCTACTTGCGCAAGGGTCCGGAGACGGTGAAAAGAAAATAACCAATATCTTATGTATATGTATCTAGACATCGTCATTCCGGTATATAACGAGGGTGAAAATATTTTGGAATTGTTTCGCGCGTTTGAAAAAGAGGTGAGAACCTCGTTTCGAGTATTTGTGTGCTACGATTTTGACGAGGATACTACTCTTGAGGCAATTCGAGCCAATACATTTTCTTTTGAAATTATATTAGTAAAGAACCCGGGTACGGGAGTGTTCTCCGCAATTACAGCCGGACTGGAGAAAACAAACGCGTCCGCGGTGCTTGTGTTTGGCGCGGATGAGGCGAATAACGCCGGCATAATTGACGGAATGTTCGCGAAACTCCGGGAGGGGAACGAGCTTGTGGTGGCGAGTCGGCTTATGAAAGGCGGGGAGATGAGGGGCGGGCCGAAATTAAAGTCGTGTATTGTGCGGCTTGGTTCATTTTTACTCCATCGCTTCGCGGGAGTCCCGTCAACGGACGCGACGTATGCGTGGAGGATGTTTCGAAGGCGCGTTCTTGATACGCTCGAGCTTGAATCTACGGCCGGGTTTACCTATGCTATCGAGATCCTCGTGAAATGCCATCGCCTGCGGTGGCCGGTGGCCGAAGTTCCGGCGCGGTGGCTCATGCGGGCCCATGGACAAAGCCGCTTTACCCTCAAAAAATGGTTTCCACATTATGCTCGATGGTTTTTCTACGCATTGGGAACCACGTATTTGCGGAAAGGACCAACCACCGTAAAAATAAAAGACCGATAGAATTGATTGAAAATTACATGAATAACCAAACATCAAAAGCCGTTACCGAGTGCCAGGTTTGCGGACACGCGCCACTTGAATCAATTTTATTTTTGGGATATTTGCCGCCGGTTAATGATTTCCACCCGATTGGAGAACGGCCGAAAGAAGAGCCCAGTTATCCGGCGGAAATCGTCTCGTGCTCCACGTGCCACCTTGTACAATCCGGTCTTATTGTGGCTCCGGAGATTATTTTCCCGCCCTCGTATCCCTACACTTCCTCGACCACAAAGGCGCTCCGCGACAACTTTTCGGAACTTTACCGCGAGTGCGTTTCCATGTTTCCGCTCGGGGCCGAGGACTTGGTCGTGGATATCGGCTCGAATGACGGGAACCTCCTTTCCAATTTTAAGGATAATCACAACGTCCTTGGCGTTACTCCGGAAGACATGGGGAAAATCGCGATTGAACGGGGGATTCCGACCATTCTCGACTACTTTTCGAAAGAAGTGGCGGCCCGCGTCGCGAAAGAGTACGGAAAGGCGAAAATTGTGACGGCGACAAATGTGTTTGCCCACATGGACAATGTGAATGAGGCGATGGATTCGATTCTCACGATTCTGGACGACAAAGGAATTTTTGTGGCGGAAAATCATTATCTTTCGCCGCTTATCGAGATGAATCAGTTTGACGTGATTTACCACGAGCATCTCCGGTATTATTCTTTGCATAGTTTGAAGTATCTTTTGGAAGCGCATGGTATGGAAATAATTCACGCGAAGGAGATTCCGACCCACGCGGGTTCCATACGGACGTATGCCGCGAGAAAGGGAATGTATCCGGTAAAAGAAACGGTTTTACCTATGCTTCAAAAAGAAGAGAGCACGGTTCTCGATAAAGAGAATCTCGAAGCATTCAAAAAAAGAGTGGTTTTGGTAAAGCTCGAGCTCATGGCCCTTCTTCGGGACATCAAAAAAGCCGGGGGACGGGTCTATGGCGTTGGCGCCCCCTCGCGCGGCACCACGCTTATAAACTATGTCGGGATTGACGAGGGCATTGTGGATTGCACCCTTGAAATCAAGGGCTCGCACAAAATGGACAAGTACGTTCCCGGAACACTCATTCCGGTTCTCGAAGAATCAAAGCTTTTTTTGGACCAGCCCGAATACGCCCTACTTTTTTCCTGGAATATCGCGGATACCCTCATGGAAAAGTTGAAAGAAAAGGGATTTAAGGGAAAGTTTATTGTCCCTTTGCCGCACCCGCGAGTCATTTGATTTTACCTGCCTCTCTTGATATACATAAGGGACTATGGAAAGGAAATTTGACCTATGCGTCATAGGGGGAGCGGGACACGTGGGCCTGCCGCTCGGCGTTGTATTCGCGAATAGCGGCGTCAAAACCGCGCTTTTGGATATCAATAAAGACGCGCTCGAAAAAATTCGCTCGGGGCAATTTCCCTTTAAAGAAAAAGGCGGAGATGAGGCGCTCCGGGCGGCGCTTGAAAAAGGAACTCTATTTCCGACCGACACCGCGGAAACGATAGGCGAGGCGGAATTTGTTTTGGTTGTTCTGGGGACTCCGATTGATGAATACTTGAGCCCGGAGTTTGGCGGTATCATGCAAGCGCTCGACGGCTACATAGAACATTTTAGAGACGGGCAAATCGTAATTTTACGGAGCACGGTCTACCCGGGCACGACTGAGAAAATACAAAGTTATTTTTTGGAGAGGGGGAAGGAGGTGAAAGTCGCCTTTTGTCCGGAGCGCATCACCCAAGGGTATGCCATCGAAGAAACAAAAGTTTTGCCGCAAATCGTATCCGCCTTTGACGAGGAAACGCTTGGCAAGGTTTCGGACCTTTTTCGAAAAATCACTTCCGCGAAAATTATTTCGGTAGCGCCCATAGAGGCCGAGCTCGCGAAACTTTTCACGAACGCCTGGCGCTATATCCGATTCGCGGTGCCAAACCAGTTTTTTATGATAGCCGAGGAGCACGGATTGCATTACGGAAACATTGAACGCGCCATGAAGGAGGATTACGCGAGGAATCAAGACCTGCCTTCTCCGGGATTCGCGGCCGGGCCCTGCCTTCTGAAAGATACGATGCAGCTCGCGGCTTTTACGAACAACAATTTTTGGCTTGGACACGCGGCCATGCTTGTGAATCAGGGCCTGGTAAACCATGTGATAGAGGGCCTGAAACGGAAATACTCGAATTCTCTAAAGGATAAGACCGTGGGTATCCTTGGTATGGCCTTCAAGGCCGGGAGCGATGACCACCGCGATTCGCTCTCGTATAAACTGCAGAAAATAGCCCACGTAGAATGCAGGGCGGTTCTCTGCACCGACCCGCACGTGAAACACGAGGACTTTGTTTCTGTGGAGCACGTCTTAAAGCACGCCGATATCGTGATTCTTGCCGCGCCACACACGGAGTACACGAGCATAAACCCCAAAGACCATCCGCACGTTCACTTTGTCGATATCTGGAATTTCTGGAAAAAATAAAATTGAAAATTTTATGAAAATTTTGATAACAGGCGGAGCAGGTTTTATCGGTTATCACCTGGCAAAACATTTTTTGGCCATACAAGAAGATGTCGAGCTGGTTCTCGTGGATAATCTTCAGAGGGGGAAGATAGACGAGGATTTCCAAAAAATTTTGGACGACACGCGGGTGAAGTTTTTACCGCTCGACCTCACGGACGCGAACTCCTACAAAGAATTGGGAAACGGGTATAGCCACGTGTATCATTTGGCCGCGGTAAACGGCACCAAGGCGTTTTATGAAATGCCGCACGAGGTCCTTCGTATAAACACTCTCTCCCTTATTTATATGCTTGAATGGTTCCGCAAAGAAAATATCAAGGGGAAGTTTTGTTTCGCGGCCTCAAACGAGGCATACGCCGGAGGCCTTTCCGCGTTTGGAATGCTTCCGATTCCCACTCCCGAAAACGTGCCGCTTGTCATTGAGGATACCTACAATCCCCGCTGGTCGTATGCCGCGACCAAAATTATCGGAGAACTTTTCGTGATACACTACGCGAAGATGTACAATTTCCGCGCGCTTCTCGTCCGTCCCCACAATTTCTACGGGCCTCGCGCGGGATATAAGGGCCACGTGATACCGGACTTTTGCGAGCGCATCGCGGCGCGTACCGACCCGTTTCCGATGTATGGCGCGGATAATACGCGGACATTTTGTTATATCGAAGACGCGGTTCGCGCCATACAGATGCTTATGGACTGCGTGAAAACCGATGGACAGCCGATTGAAACCGTGCACATCGGCGATTTTGAAGAAATTACCATGAAAGAACTCGCGGAAACCATGTGCGAAGTGGTGGGCTGGAAGCCAAACTCGTTTGATATACAGATGAACCCGCCCGGGAGCACGAAGCGACGTCTCGCGGACGTGACAAAACTTCAGAGTATGGTGGATTGGAAGCCGGAGGTGTCGCTCCGAGCGGGACTCAAAATTACGTACGATTGGTATCTCGCGCACCCCGTTGGGTAGAGGTAAAAAATACGCACACGTTGTCCTCGCCGGTTCTTTGTGTTTCTTTGTAGCCGAGTTTTTGGATGTCATCTAAAAGACCCATGGTTTCTTTTCGGACTTCAATCATGAGGCCCGGGCGGTAGCGCTCGAGGATTCTCCGTGCTCCGGCAATAATGGCGTCCTCGGCTCCGTCCACGTCAATTTTAATAAAGTCGGGCCGAAGTCCGGTTCGTTCCACAAACTCATCCATGGCGTTGCCGTGAGGTTCTGTTATGATGGAAAGATTTTCGCGGCGCGCCGTTTTCTCGATAACTTTTGTAAGCTCCTTTTTCGGCTCAAAAGCGGCAACCTGCATTCCCCACGACGAGGCGACATAGCTCCAGTAGCCGATATGCGCCCCTACGTCAAAAAATACTTTTTTACCGCGACAAGATTCTCGCGCGACACGTACGAGTTCTTCTTCGTAATACAGGCGGCCCTTGTGGACTCGCCCTCCTCCAATACATAGGCCGTATACATGTGGGTTGTGAATCGGAATTTTTATATCGGTCTCTTCCACAAACACAGATGAGGAAAAAGGATGATGAATGTAGGAGAGAAGGAGGAGCCGCACGGAGTGGTATGCCCGTACGGCTGTAGGGAGGCGAAATTTCAAAAATTTTTTGATGCTCATTTTTCGCAGTGTATAATGCCGGATTTTTGAATTTCTTTGGCGATAAACGCGTGGCCGGATTCGTTGTAGTGCCCCTCTATGGGATGCCAGAAATCGCTTGTTTTCGTATAGGCCTTTTCCATTGGGGGCAGAAGGTCAACGAATGGGACGCCCTTCTTTTCCATGAATTTTTGGAGATTTTTCACATAGAGCGGAGGTTTTGGAAAGTAGTGGGGCCGTTCCGGAAGAAATACGAACGCAATGGGTATGTTTTTTTCTTTGGCAAGGGAAATTATGGTGGAAAGGAGACGCTCCACATGCGGTCCTATTTCCCCATATTCTTTTTCTTCGGCAGGCGCGGTGTTTATCCGGCGCAATACAGAGTGTTTGATTCGAGGAGCAACTACCTGGCGTAAAAAGGTGTACGTTTGGGAATACGAAAGCAGGCGTTTTATTTTTTGCCTAACGCTTTTTTGCGGCGCGAGGGCGCGAGGAGAATTCCGGAGAAATTGAGTAAGTTCCGGGTCTATCTTGGGATTCAACGAGGGCATTTCGTACCAGTCGTTTCCGGGCATATTCAGAGCGACGATAACCTGCCGGATATTTTTCAGATCGTTTTTCTTGAACATTTGTTTGAGATAATACGCGTAATGATTGAGCCCCGCGCCGGGTTTTCCGGCGTTTATGATTTGGCACGAGGCGTCTTCTGCCTCAAGAATACTGGGGTACGCTTCCTCATTTGAGACCGTAAATCCAAAGGTCATGGAGTCGCCGATAATAACGACTGAGGGCTTTTCGGGAGCGGTTTTTTCGCGTCGGAAGCCGAATTGGTCGGTTGTAATGCTCATGGTATATTCTTTGTACAAGTCAGTGATATTCTCGAGGCGCAGGTTCGGCCGTATTTCGACGGGTTTTTCCACCCCGTACCGATAGAGCTTCTCGTTTGGAGCCGTGTTTATTTTGTCGTAATATATGGTCTTTTGGGGGGCAACTTTGAAAATAAGAAATTCCAAAAAAATAAACCCGAGTACACCGGTTATAAAAAAAAGAATGAGTCCCTGAAGGATTTTTTTCTTTCGTGAATTCATGCGACTCATTGTAAGCCCTTTCGCAGCATAGGCGCAAGAATTGACCCGACCGCCAAAAGAGTGGCACAATTCGAGGATATGGCGGAGATACAATACCATTTGGCCGAAGATACGATAGACGAAAAAGATATTCGCGCTCTTATCGGGTGGCTCGAAGGGAATCCCCGGCTTACGAAGGGGCCTTGTACCGTTGAATTTGAAAAAAAGTGGAGTACATGGTGGGGGAGGGGGCACTCCGTATTCTGCAATTCCGGTTCCTCGGCAAATCTCCTTATGTATGACGCCCTCCTTCTTTCAAAAAAATTGAAGAACAAGAAAGTAATTGTTCCCGCGGCCGGCTGGCCTACGACGATTACACCGGCGATTCAGCTTGGGTTCGAGCCCATCATGTGCGAAGCGGACAAGGAAACATTCGGCATGGACGTGGAGTGTCTCGAACATTTGCTCGAGAAACATAATCCTGGCGCGGTTATTTTTGTCCAGATGCTCGGGGTGCCGCATCAGCAGATAGCGAAGATTCTCGCTTTGAAGGAACAATACGGATTCGTGCTTTTGGAAGACGCGTGCGCGGCGATGGGCGCTTCGTATCACGGACGGAAGGTCGGCACGTTCGGAGACATGGCGAGTTTTTCGCTCTACTTCGGCCATCAGCTCTCGACTATCGAGGGCGGGGTTGTATCCACGGACGACGCCGAGTTTAATGACTTGCTCCGTATGCTTCGGAGCCATGGATGGGGAAAGGATTTGCCCGAGTCCTCACATCAGAAACTTTTGAAACAATACGGAATTGATAATACCCATGAGCCCTTTATTTTTTACGAGCCCGGGTTCAATTTTCGTGGAACCGACCTGCAGGCATTCATCGGTATCGGGCAGCTGGATAAAATGGAGTGGCTTATTTCCCGCAGGAACGAAAATCACCTTTTGTATAAAAAACTTTTGGGAGAAAAACTGTACACTCAGAATTTTGACGCGGAAACCACGGTCTGCAGTATCCATTTTTGCGCGCTTGCCAAGGATTCCAAAGAACGCGTCGACATCGCCGACACATTGAAACAGCATGGCATCGAGACGCGTCTCTACACTGCCGGCAACCTTGGGCGCCACCCATTCTGGGCAAACCGGTATGGAGAGGCGCGTTTTCCGTGGGCGGACGAACTTTACGAACGGGGGTTTTTTCTTCCGAACCATCCTTCGCTTTCCACAAAAGACGTGGAGTATATTTCGGGTGTTGTGCGAAAGGTCGTCGGCTGATAGTATCACCAGTATGGAAAAAAGAGTGTTCCAAAAAGCCCTTATTACGGGCATTACCGGCTCCGGAGGCAGTTATCTCGCGGACTATATCGTGGAAAATCATCCCGAAACCGAGGTGCACGGCATTTCGCGCTGGCATAGCATGGCAACGGCAAAAAACCTGGAAGAAGTGAAAGAGAAGGTCGTGGTGCACGAATGCGACTTAAATGATGTAAGCGCCACGCTCCGCGTGTTAAAAGAAGTAAAACCGGACGTGATTTTTCATCTCGCGGCGCACGCGAATGTGAAGGCCTCGTTCACAAATCCGCTTTCGAGCATGCAAAATAACGTAATGAGCTCGGCAAACCTTTTGGAGGCCGTGCGTCTCGCGGAAATTTCTCCGGTCATTCAAATCTGCTCAACCTCGGAAGTGTATGGACAGGTGGACCCAAAAAACGTGCCGATTACCGAGGAGTGCCCTCTGGTCCCCGGAAACCCGTACGCGGTTTCAAAAACCGCGGCTGACCTTCTCGGATTCGTGTATTTCCGAAGTTATGGAATGAAAATAATCCGGACACGGATGTTCGCGTATCTGAATCCGCGGAGGGATGACCTTTTTGCGAGCGCGTGGGCGCGTCAGGTGGCGCGCATTGAAGCGGGGCTCCAAAAAGAACTTCTGCATGGGAACCTCGATTCCACGCGGACGCTTATTGACGTGCGGGACGCCATGGAGTCGTATTGGGTTGCCGCGGAATGTTGCGAATTCGGGGAGGCGTATAATATCGGAGGCCCTACCGTCATAAAGATTGGGGACTTCTTGGAGATTTTGAAAACAAAGGCGAACGTAGAAATTCCAAGCAGGGTGGACTCCGCGCTTCTTCGGCCCGCGGATGTAACGCTCCAAATTCCGGATATTACGAAATTTACCAAGGCGACCGGATGGAAACCAAAATATAGTTTTGAAGAAAGCGTGGAATATCTTTTGGCGTACTGGAGAGAAAAAGTGGGATGCGAAATTTCTAATTTCTAATTTCTAATTACTATTATGAAGATATTGGTAACAGGCGGGGCGGGATATATCGGCTCCATCCTTGTGCCGGAACTTTTGCGCGCCGGACATGAAGTAACCGTGCTCGATAATTTTATGTACGGGCAGATGTCCTTGCTCGACCTTTGCTTTTATCCGACTCTCCATGTGGTCCGAGGGGACGCGCGCAACGAAACACTTCTTTTGGAATGTATGAAGGATGTCGAGTTTATCTTTCCGCTCGCGGCAATTGTGGGCATGGGCGCCTGCGATAAAGACCCTCTGCTTGCCACAACTACCAATCTGGAAGCAATAAAATTTATATTGAAACTCCGGAAGCCCGGACAGAAAATTATTTTTCCGAATACGAACAGCGGATACGGAGTGGGCAAAGAGGACGCGTATTGCGACGAAACGACTCCCTTGAATCCGATTTCACTCTATGGCCGCACAAAAGTCGAGGCGGAGCGGGCAGTGCTCGAGGCAGGCGAGGCGATTACGTTTCGCATCGCGACCGTGTTCGGCATGAGTCCGCGCATGAGGTTTGACCTCCTTGTGAATGACTTTGTGTACAAGGCGCTTACCGATAAGTCCGTTGTGCTTTTTGAGGCGGATTTTCAGAGAAATTATATCCATGTCCGCGATGTCGCGCTCGCGTTTATCCATGCCATGGAACATTTCGAAGCAATGAAAAATGAGTCATATAACGTGGGGCTCTCGAGCGCGAATATGACGAAAAAAGAACTTTGTAAGGTCATCCAGAAGCATATACCCGATTTCGTGTATTTGGAGTCCGAGATAGGGAAGGACCTTGACCAGAGGAACTATGTGGTGAACAACGAAAAAATCGAGCGTACGGGGTTTCAGCCCGCCATTTCTCTTGAAGAAGGAATTAAGGAAATTATAAAAGGGAACCAAATTTTGCGGAGAAACGTATTCACGAATTTATAGGCGCATGGAAAACGATTTACCTCTCGTCAGTATTTGGATACCTGTTTTCAATGGCGGTTCCTTAATATGGAAAGCGCTGGAAAGCGCGCTCCATCAAACCTATCCGAATATAGAAGTCGTCGTGTTTGATGATGCCTCAACCGATAACACGAAAGACGTGGTGGAAGAGTACGCGAGGCGCGACTCAAGAATAAAGTATTTTAGAACGGAAAAAAATATCGGAGTAAACAGAAGCTTTCCCCGGATATTGGAACGCTGTTCCGGAGAGTTTGCCATCTTTCTTTGCTGTGACGATTGGCTTTCTCGCCAGTATATAGAAGAGTGCGTGCGGCTTTTCAAGGAGAATCCTCGGACGGCGGTCGTGACGGGCAGGGTCTGGAGTATTGTGGAGACAGGCGGGGGCTGGAATTTTACGCGAGAGCCGAAGCCCGGGAGCGGGGTGTATTCGCGCGACTGGTTCGGAAAAAACGCGTACAGGAATTTTACGACCTCCATGATTATTTTAGGGATGGCTCGGACAAAAGATTTTCTTCGCGCCGTACGCGAGTTAAACGAGATTATAGACAATCCGCCGGCGGACATTGATCATGAATTGCGCGAGCTTATGAAGTATGATTATGGATGTCAGGCGATTATCTGTCCAAAAGTCGTTGCTTCGTATGATTTGTTTTGCGTCGCGGAGCGCGCGGTGCTTCTGAAGACCGAAAATTCCCTGGAGCACTACATGGAAACAAAGGGTTCCATGAAGCCGAGCGCGAAATTCGGGCTTTTACACAATGATACCGCGAAAGGAATCTTGAAGTTTTACGGAGTGGACAGGAAGCTCCACGACATCTCGTTCAAAGAGAGCTGGAGCGCGTATCTTTCAACCATGAGAATTTTTTTCGGGCAGGAGGCGTTCGCGACGATTGTAACGGAAGGTCTGCGGCAGCGCTTTTCTCGCTCGTTTTGGAAGGAGTTTCAGCCGGCGCGCGACCTCAAAGAATTTTTCGCGGGGTATTCGTGGCGGGAAAAAGCGATGTCCGTATGTTTCGTTATTCCGCGCCTCCTTTCACGATACGCGGCTCTGATACGGAAGAAGGCGCGCAAGCCAGCGAAACCGGATATGTACAAGAGTGAATATTTTTTGAACAGCGAAAAAAAATTTGCCGTCTAAATTTTTTATGCCTACCTCACTGGAACTCTACAATACGCTTTACCTTATACGGGCCGCGGAAGAAGGGATTCGGAAGTATTATTCTGAAAATGAGATGAAGACACCCATGCATATGTCCATGGGGAGCGAGGCCGTGGTCGTGGGAGTCCTCTCGGCCTTACAAAAGAATGACGAGATATTCGGTACCTATCGGAGCCATGCCCTCTACCTCGCGAAAACCGGAGACACGGACCAGTTTTTCGCGGAGATGTACGGAAAGGCGACGGGCGGCGCGAAAGGGAAGGCGGGCTCCATGCATCTCTCCGCGCCGGAGAGGGGATTTTTGGGAACTTCGGCGGTTGTGGGTACGACAATTCCAATCGCCGCCGGCGCCGCTTTCGCGAACAAAAGAGCGAAGAACAAAAAAATGACAGCGGTATTTTTCGGAGAAGGCGCGATGGATGAAGGAGTATTTTGGGAAACTATAAACATGGCAAGCTTGTGGAAGTTGCCGCTTCTTTTTGTGTGCGAAGACAATGGTTTGGCAATCCATACGCCCGCCTCGGAGCGGCAGGGGCACGGACCTATTGAAAAAATTATTTCCCAATTTGATTTTCAGATAGCGACCTCCGAATCAACGGACGTGGAGCGTATCATGGCGCGCGCGAAGGACGTGCTCCAAAAAATGGCGCGCACGAAGGAACCCGGTTTTCTGCGTCTGAAGTATTATCGGTATTTGGAACATGTGGGAGTGAATTATGATTTTGACGCCGGATACCGCGCGAAAGCCGAGTTTGACGCATGGTCCAAAAAAGACCCGATTCTTTTGCAGAAAAAAAGGTGTATCCGAAAAGGGATTCCAGCGTCTCGTCTCGCGGAGAGTGAAAAGCGGATATGTAAAAAAATTGAACAAAGCATCCGACTCGCGAAGCAAGCCCCATTCGCGAAGGAAGGGGAAACATATACGGACGTATTCGCGTAAAGGAAACATATGAAACGCCTTATTACATACGAAGCCGCCATAAACGAGGCATTGCACGAAGAAATGCAAATGGACCCGAGGGTGTTTGTGTATGGAATCGACGTGGCGGACCATAAACGTACTTTTGGCACGGGTATTGGCATATTGGAGAAATTCGGCGCGGAAAGGTTTTTTAGCGCGCCTCTTTCGGAAGAAGCGCTTACGGGATTTGGGCTTGGGGCGGCGATAAACGGCCTTCGTCCGATTCTTACGCATATCCGGGTGGACTTCATGCTTCTTGCGATGAATCAGCTCGTGAATATGGTCGCGACGCACACATACGGAACCGGAGGGAAAGTAAAAGTCCCCCTGACCATCCGTGCCGTGATCGGCCGGGGGTGGGGACAGGGGTTTCAGCATTCAAAAAGTTTACAGTCGTTTTTTGCCCACATACCCGGTCTAAAAGTCGTGATGCCCACAACTCCGTATGACGCGAAGGGGCTTTTGAAGGCGGCAATCCGGGATGATGCTCCGGTTATTGTGCTTGAGCACCGATGGCTGTATAAACAAAAAGGAGAGGTGCCGAAGGAAGATTATATAGTCCCCATCGGCTCTTCGAATGTACTGAGGAAAGGGAAAGACATTACCATTGTCGCCACTTCGTGGATGAACGTGGAGGCCGCGCATGCCGCGGATATTCTCGAGAGAGAGAGGGGAATAGAAGCCGAGATTATCGACCCGCGAACGATTTCGCCGCTTCATGATGAACCGATTTTTCGTTCAGTCGGGAAGACGGGGCATTGTATTGTCGCGGATTATGATTGGGCAAATTGCGGATTTAGCGCCGAGGTCGCGGCGCGTGTTTCGGAGGCCTGCTACGGAGTATTGAAGTCGCCGGTTCGGCGAATCGCTTTTCCGGAAACGCACTGCCCGACCACTCGGCCATTGGAAAACATCTTTTACCCGAACGCGAAGGATATCGTGCGCGCGGCAGAAAAATCTTTGAACCTCCGGCCCATAGACCTTTCCAAGGAAAATTTTTATAGTCATGAGCATACATTTACCGGGCCATTTTAATTATGAACTCTTTTCAACATAAAAAAGTTCTCGTAACCGGAGGAACGGGGCTTATCGGCAGGCCGCTTTGTCGGATGCTCGTGGACGGGGGAGCGAATGTGCGCGTCGTGTCTCTGGATGCTCCGGAACGGGCGCATCAAAAATCGGAGTTTTTGCGGCTGGACCTTACGAACTTTGATAATTGCGTGAAGGCGTGCGAGGGCATGGAAATCGTCTTTCATCTCGCGGGAATCAAGGGTTCGCCCAAGATGGCGAAAGAAAAACCGGCGAGTTTTTTCGTGCCTACGATTCTTTTTAATACCAATATGATGGAAGCGGCGCGGCGTTCCGAGGTTCAGTGGTTTCTTTACACAAGCACTGTCGGCGTGTACGCTCCGGCCGAAGTGTTTCATGAAGATGACGTGTGGAAGACCTTTCCTTCGGACAACGACAAGTTCGCGGGATGGGCAAAGCGTATGGGGGAATTGCAGGCCGAAGCGTATGGAATCCAGTACGGCAAGAAAAATATATCCATTGTGCGGCCCGCGAACGTGTATGGGCCGTACGACAATTTTGACCCGGAAAATGCCATGGTCATACCCTCGCTTATACGGAGGGCACTCGACGGAGAGAATCCTCTTACGGTGTGGGGCGATGGAACTCCTGTTCGGGATTTCATCCACGCGGAAGATGTGGCGCGGGGTATGCTTCTCGCGGTTCAACGAGGCATAACCGAGCCGGTGAATCTTGGTAGCGGAGAAGGATGCTCTATCAAAGAAATTGTCGAGATTATCGTAGGGAATATGGAGCACAAACCGGAAATCGTATGGGACACTTTAAAGCCCTCGGGAGACAGGAAGCGACTCATGGATATTTCTCGCGCTCGTTCGTTCGGGTTCGAGCCGACAATTTCCATTGAAGTAGGAGTACGGGGAGCCATGGAATGGTATCGGGAAAATAAGGGAATAATCGAAAAAAGATATAACGTGTTTCGAGAAGAAAAATGAAGGATTCTATATTCATTACCGGAGGAAGCCACGGCATCGGCAGGGAGCTCGCGCGGGTTTTTGCCGACCGCGGGCACAGAGTCGTTATCCACGGCAGGAATAGAGAGAGGTTAAAAAAATTGCGGGATGAGCTTGCGGGGCGAGGAGGAACATGCGGAGTGGTCGTCGGGGATATACGGGGGGGGAGGACAGAGAAGAATATTCTCGCGGCGCTCAAAAAATATGACATCTCGATTTTCGTGAATAACGCGGGAGTTGCCGGGGAGGGGTCCATCTGGCGCATCTCGGTTCCGGAGATTCGGGAGGCCCTGGAAACGAACCTCGTAGCTCCCATAAACATTACGAAGCGGATATATCCGTTTTTTCGGAAGAAGGGCGGGGGAATTATCGTGAACATAAATTCCATCGCCGGGCTCGAGGCGCAGACGGCTCGTCCGGTATACTGCGCCACAAAGTGGGGACTTCGAGGGTTTACTCTTGCTCTTGGGGAAGAGGCGAAAAAGGACAACATACGAATAGTAGGCGTGTATCCAAGCCGGGTACGGACTCGCCCCGAATTCACGTATGGCATGGAGCCCCGTGAATTGGCGGAAAAAGTGTATCATTGCGTCATGCGCACCAAAAAAACAGAATGTATAGTGGACAATCGTCCGAAAAAATATAAAAAGTATGGATAGAAAAAAAATTCTTATTTGCGGCGCCACCGGATTTATAGGAAGAAACATTATCGAAGCGTTCGCCGGAAGAGAAGATATGGAAGTGTATGGTACCTATTTTCGGTCCGAACCCTTCGATTGCCCGGGGGTTGTTTTCGTGCGGGCGGACTTACAAAATAAAGAAGAAGTGGACAAGGCAGTCGCGGGGAAAGACATCATTATTCAGGCGGCCGCGACCACTTCCGGAGCAAAAGACATTGTCACGAAGCCGTATATTCACGTAACCGATAACGCGGTTATGAATTCGCTTATTTTTCGCTCGGCGTATGAGCATGGAGTTTCTCATGTTGTTTTTTTCAGTTGTAGCGTCATGTACCAGCCGTCCGATACGCCGGTACAAGAAGAGGATTTTGACGCGAACGCGGAGCTCTATAAGAGTTATTTCGGAGTAGGGTGGACAAAGATATACATTGAAAAAATGTGTGAATTCTATTCGCGAATCGGAAAGACGAAATACACGGTAATTCGCCATTCCAATATCTACGGCCCCCATGACAAATATGATTTGGAAAAGTCGCATGTATTTGGAGCAACGGTCACAAAAGTCATGACGGCGGAAGACGGGAAGATTGTGGTCTGGGGTACGGGCGAAGAAGAGCGAGACCTTCTCTACGTCTCCGACCTTGTTCGTTTCGTGGAGGTCGCGCTCGAGAAGCAGGAAGACGCGTTCAAACTCTACAACGCGGGGATGGGAAGGTCCGTATCTATTCGTGAACTGGCGCAAAAAATAATCGCTCATTCCGGAAGAGATATACGGATAGAATACGATACCTCCAAACCGACGATACCAACAAAACTTGCGCTCGATTCTTCCAGGGCAAAACGCGAACTCGGATGGGAGCCAAGCATCTCCCTTGATGAAGGTATCCGAAAAACGCTAGAGTGGTACAAAACATATGAAGCGTAAAAGAGCGGCAACAAACGGAAAACAAGCAGAGATGCTGGAGAGCGAGCTCGTGCGGAAGCACGCGAAACTCGTCGCCGGAATTCGGCAGGACCATAGGGAAAAAAGAAAGGAGGGCGGAGGGCATCACGACCTTTTTCATGCCATTCGGGTCGCGAGGACCGCGCTTTGCATCGCGCCGGACGAGGAAACCGCGCGTCTCGCGTGGCTTGCGGGCATACTTCATAATACGGACCGCCTGTTCGGGAAAAAACAAACCGAAAAAAAATTGCGCGCTCATTTGAAGGACGTCCGGCTGGATGAGGCGGAAAAAGAAAAAATTATAAACGCGGTATTGGAGCACGATACGCCGAACAACTCGAAAGATGGTCTTGTGACAATTATTTTGAAAGACGCGGACAGAATCGCGGATGCCGGGGCAATGCAGCTTATGCGCGGAACCCAGTGGTTTTCCGGACTTCCAATATGTCTTTTAGGTGAGCCCGGGAAGTATAGCGGAGCGAAATTTCCGAACGCGAAGGTGGTGACCGACGTTATCTATTGGTTTCTCGAGTGGGAGAGCCATCCGAAATTTCGCCTTCGCCTCCCCAAGGCGAAAAAGCTCGCGAAGCCGGGATTCGATTTTTTGCGAAGCGCTCTGAAAGACATTCGGCGCCAGCAAGAAGCAATAGGAATGTATCCTGTGCCGCGAGCGGTGAAAAAAATCATAGGGGATTACACAAACTAATACCATGGTTATTACTCGAACTCCATTTCGAATATCTTTTTTCGGCGGAGGGACCGACTATCCCGCGTGGTTTGAGGAGCACGGAGGAGCAGTGGTTTCAACTTCAATCGATAAATATTGCCACGTGAGCGCTCGGTACTTGCCGCCTTTTTTTGAACACGAATCAAGAATAGCGTATTCAAAGGTGGAACTCGTAAAAACGAAAGAAGAAATCGAGCATCCCGTCGTGCGGGAAGTGTTGAAATTTGTGGGTGTGAAAAAAGGAGTTGAAATTCACAATTTTAACGACCTTCCGGCGCGTTCGGGTATCGGCTCAAGTTCGTCCTTTACCGTGGGGATTCTTCAGGCCCTTCGAGCGCTTCTGGGGGAGCGTCCCGATAAAAAAGAACTCGCTCTTCAGGCGATACACGTGGAACAGGAACTTTTGAAAGAGAACGTGGGGTGCCAAGACCAAGTCGCCGCCGCCTTCGGAGGATTGAATAAAATTACGTTTGGCGGTTCGGAAAAAATTAATGTTGAACCGCTTGGGCTGGAGCCGGAAAGACAAAAGGCGTTCGAGAGCCACCTCATGCTTTTTTTTACGGGAATGTCCCGAAACGCTTCGGAAGTAGCGGCCGAACAGGTAAAAAATATTCCGAAAAAAACAATGGATTTGAACCGGATGTTTGAAATGGTTGAAGAATCCATACGCATACTGAAGGGGGGCGACCTGGATGATTTCGGAAGGTTACTTCATGAGACATGGAAGCTGAAGAGAGGGCTTTCCTCCCAAATTACAAACTCTTCCATAGACACTATATATGAGGCCGGGAAAAAAGCGGGAGCCCTTGGGGGAAAACTTTTGGGTGCCGGAGGCGGAGGATTTATGCTCTTTTTCGTTCCCCCGGAGCGCCAAGAGCAGGTCAAGAAAGAATTGAAAGGATTTCTGCACATACCGTTTTGTTTTGACAATGAAGGGAGTCGGGTGATATATAGACAGACATGAAAAACACAAAAGTATGAAGGCAATCATTCAGGCCGGAGGAGAGGGAACGCGCCTCCGGCCCATTACATACGAAATCCCAAAACCCCTTATTCCGGTTAGAAAGCGGCCTGTTATAGGGCATCTTATTGATTTATTGCGAAGGCATGGCGTGCGGGAAATCGCCGTTATCATCGCGAGGAAACATACGGAGGATTTTGAGGCGTGGCTTCTGCGGGAGCCGGAAGAAACGAGAAAAAGCGTGCGGCTCGTCGTGGAGGAGAGGCCTTCGGGCACGTTTGGCTGGGTGCGGAATTTGAAAGAATGGCTTGGGAACGAATCTTTTATCGTGGTAAACGGAGACACGCTTCTTGACCTCGATGTGCGGAAACTCGTGGAATTTCATGGAGGACACGGAAAGACCGGAACCATTGCCTTAACTCGCGTACCGGACCCGAAGCAATATGGGGTGGCTCTTTTGGAGGGCGAGCGAATCGCGGGATTTCTGTATAATCCGGAGAATCCGGCGTCGGATTTTATCTCCGCGGGATTCCACATATTTACGCCCGACGTGTTTCGGCACGATACCGGAGAAGACGTCCTCATGATAGACGACCACCTCCTCCCTCGGCTTATCGAAGAGGGCGAGCTGATGGGGAAGCACATCGAAGGAACGCGGTGTTACGATTGCGGCACCCTCGAGAGGTGGGAAAAGGCGATAAAGGAATGGTGATCTTAAATTACTAATTTCTAATTACTAATTTCTAATTTTGATATGAATATATTAGTAACAGGTGGTCTTGGCTCCATAGGCCACATACTTTGTAAACGATTGCTCAAAGAGGGCCATGGAGTCATTATCGTGGACGACTGCTCCGTGGGGCGGAAAGAGTTCTTGGAAGAACTTTCGGGCGCGACATTCTACGAGGCAAGCGTCGCGGATTACGAGGCATTTGAAAAGGCGTTTGCCGAAAACACGATAGACGCGGTGGTCCACCTCGCGGCAAAACATTATATCCCGTACTGCGAAAAACACCCGAAGAAAACAACCGACATAAACGTGGGAGGAACATTGAACACTCTTCTTTTGATGCGGCAATACGGCGTGCCGCGCATTATACTTGCCTCGACTTCCTCGGTGTACAAACCGGAAACGCGGGCATATAGAGAAGACGACGCCATAGAACCCGTACATGTATACGGCGTTTCAAAACTTCTCGCCGAGGAAGCGGTACAATGGTACGCGCGCGGATTCGGCTTTACGTACTCGATTTTGAGGTTTTTTAACGTGTACGGCACGGACGACCTTGTGCCCCACGTCATACCGGAAATTCTCGCGCAGGCGCGCGCCTCGGATACGATACAAGTGGGAAACCTTGAATCAAAACGGGATTTTATCCGCGCCGAAGACATCGTGGAGGCGATTATCCTCTGCCTCGCGAGCAAAGAAGCGGAAAACAAAATATATAACCTTGGCACCGGGAGAGCGCTGTCTATTCGGGAAGTGATTCGGGCCGCGAAAAAAGCGTCCGGCAAGGACTTAAAAATAGAAATTGTCGAATCGAAAAAGCGCGCCGTGGACCCGCCCGTGCTTTTGAGCGACAATTCGAAGATACGGCAAGAACTCGGCTGGGAGCCGGGAAGGGAATTTGATTTGAAGGAAATATACGAAAAAACAAAATTCTGGCCGGTATATGAAAGATAAGAAATATGCATATTCTCTACATCGCCGCGGATACAAGCGCCCTTGGCGGCATCCAGCAATATAATAGAAAGGTGATTGCGGCGTTTGGCGCGCGGGGGGATAGAGTGAACCTTCTGGAATTGAAAGGCGGTAGTTCGCCCGCTAAATTTTTTTTTATCGTTCGGTGTGTGTTGGCCGCCCTTCTCATGCGGCCCAGCATGATTGTATGCGCGCACGTGAATTTTTCACCTATCGGCCTTTTTTTGAAAAACATATTCGGAATGAAATACGTCGTATTCACTCACGGCATTGACGTGTGGAATATAGAGGGCGTCCTGAAACGGAAGGCCTTCGGGGAGGCGAAAGTTATTACTGCCGTTGCCGAATTCACGCGAGACAAGATGCTCGCGCAAATGCCGGAGCTCAAAGATAAAATATATTTTTTGTACAATCCGGTGGACGGGAATCGATTTGTTCCAAAACCAAAATCGCCCAAGCTCGTTAAAAAATACGGGCTCGAAGGAAAAAAAGTGATTTTTACCATTGCGCGGCTTCTTGCCGCGGAAGGATATAAGGGATATGACCGCGTGATTCAGGCGATGCCGCGCGTATTGCACGGTGTGCCAAACGCCGTATATCTCTTGGGTGGAAAGGGAGATGACGCTCCCCGCGTGAAAAACCTTATCAAAAAAATGGGGCTCGAGGACAAGGTTATTATGGCCGGGTACGTGCCGGAAGAAGAGATTGTGGACTACTACAATCTCGCGGATGTATTTATCATGCCCTCGAAAGCCGAGGGCGCTCCGGCGGTGTATCTTGAGGCCCTCTCATGCGGCAAGCCGGTTATCGCGGGAAATAAAGACGGCTCCTCGACCCCGCTTCAGGGCGGGGAAGTCGGGCTTCTCATAGACCCCGATAATGGAGAAGAAATTGTTTCCGCGATTATTCGCGTATTAAAAGGCAAGGTGGACGCGCGTCTTTTGGACGGAGAATTTTTGAGGAGCAAAACGCTCGAGAAATTCGGGCTTTGGCGCTTTCCGGAAAAAATCGAAGGAATGCTGAAATTGTTTTTGACAGAGGAGCGGAGATGATATAATGTGAAAATTATGAAATTAAAAGCGTTCGTGAAGAAGGCCCTGAATTGGGGAAGCCCGGACAAGTATGTGCGGAAACTGCACGAAAAGAAGGCGTACCTCGACGCATACGCCGCGCACACCGACACCCGCGTTGCCGAGGGTGATTACCAAAGAGCAATCGGGGGTTCGTGGGACGAGATGGGGAAACTGCAGTTCGATTTTTTGGTGAAAAAGGGTCTGAAGCCGGAACACTCGATGCTCGATATCGGATGCGGCACGCTTCGGGGCGGGAGGCATTTTATCAAATACCTGAACTCGGGCAATTATACGGGATTTGATATTTCGGAAAAAGCCATTGAACGGGGGAGGCGCGTCCTGCAAGAGGAGGGCCTCGCGAACAAGAATCCGCGTCTTTTCGTCACCAAAGAAAAAAATTTGAAGTTTCATGAACTCGGCGGGAAGAAGTTCGATTTCATTCTTGCCCAATCGGTTTTGACCCATCTCCCGCCGGAGCCGATTGAAGAATGCTTTGAATACATCGGCAAGGTGATGAACGAAGGTGGTGTTTTTTACTTTACGTACTTTCAGGCCGAACGGTACAGGCACTTTTCCATAGAGGACTTTGAATATCCTTTTTCGCACTTTGAATCCTTGGGCAAGCAGTTTGGATTTGTAATAAACAATTGCTCAAGCGAGTATCCGCATCCGATAGGGCAGAAGATGGCAGAGGTAAAAAAGAGAGATGCCAAACTCTAAAATCGAAGCGCTCACAAAAGGCCCGAAGCACCACTTTTTCGGGTTTCACGACCTCTCCCCATGGGACGTCTCGGGCCGCTACGCGCTCGCCATGGAAACGGATTTTATTGACAGGCCGCCAAAAGCCGGGGACGCGGCGCGTATTTGCATAATAGACACGGAAAAAAATAATGAATTGCGGGTGGTTGCGGAAACGCGGGCCTGGAATTTTCATCAGGGGTGTCGAGCGCAGTGGCTTCCGGGCGCGCAGGGGGAAATTATATATAACGACTATGACAATGAAAAATTTATTTCAGTTATTCTTGACGTTAAAACAGGCGAAAAGAAAATCCTGCCGCATCCGATATACGCGATTCATCCAAGCGGGGAATTTGGGCTGGGAGTTGATTTTGTCCGCCTGCAGAAGTACGGCGGGTACGGCTACCGGTCAAATGTCGGCGAGGTTCGACCTCCCGGGGAGGTCGAACCTCAAGGCGGAATTTTTCGGGTGGA
>ERZ1292629.990-Hain-H43-01um-R1-990-length-30000-cov-23_pt3 | contig 26554 bp, 19 predicted proteins | sample MGYA00564399_ERZ1292629 | MGnify/ENA primary metagenome ERZ1292629 (study PRJEB36523, sample SAMEA6512636) | groundwater metagenome | collected 2019-01-08 | study: AquaDiva: Metagenomics assemblies of 32 groundwater samples
CGGTGGAATTCGCACCTCGGGGCACACGTCCTCTCCCGTCGGATCGTCGAATCCCACACGCCCCCGTCGACGGCTCGTGTTCGTGTGCTTCTCCTCTGTCCACTGGAGTGCAGTGCTGGCCGCTTCACGTTCCGGATCGGGAACTATCATCTCCGCCGTGACGATACGGTTGTCGATGATACGTTGCATGCAGGCGCGACACAGTGACCACTGCTCCCACAGGTCGAGGAGCCCGATGTAGACTGGTCGAATCCATCGTGCGTCACCCTCAGGGGTGTCACACGCGTCGCATTCTGGAACAACCTCTGGTTGCTCGAGTTCTTTCATTTCTCTTCTCCTACGTCAACAACGTGCGCGCAGATCTTCCGGATTCGGTATTCGGAGAGTCTGGTTGTACGTGCGAGGCTGCATACGGACGCACCCGCACGCCGCCGACGTCGTATCTGAATGTCACGAAGCGCGATCGACATGTGATCACATCTCTGACGAGCTTCAGTGCTACACGTCCTGCAATCAGAAGCAAAGAGCCCGCGTGCGTCGAGCGCGTAAGCGATTGGAGATTCGGATTGGTCGTGACCGCAAGCGAGCTTGTGCGGCCTGCGCGACCTTCCCGGAGGCGCCGGGTAGACGACAGGAAGCACCGGCACGGGCTTATCGCATAGCACACGGCGCGCCATCGTGTTAGGCTCCGGAGCTGTGGATCTCGTGGACCTCCTCCGGCCCGAATTCTTGATCCCGATCGTGATCACCGCGGTCATGAGCGGCATCCCAAGGGCGCTGCCTGCGGTGTGGCGCGCGCCGTGGTACGCGCGGATCGATTGGGCGCTCCCCATGGTGTTCGGTACGGCGCTCATGCTCGTGCCAGGTATGGGTGCGGACTTCACGCTCGGCCAGCGTGTCCTCGCAGGCATCGGTATCGGCGCCGTGACCGGTATGGGCTACAAAGGCTTCCGGCAGGGCCTACAGGGCAAAGACGCACGCATCACCGGAGCACATGCCGAGCCCGAGGTGCCTGTGCCAGTGCCTGCGCCACCTACCGACGAGCGCGCCCCGTGAGCCGTACGCCGCCGCTGACCGGCGTCGTCGCGGTCGTAGTCGCGGTCGTAGTCACGGTCGCCTTGACCGTGTGGTCCGTGGCACGTAGTCAAAACGCGCTCGTTAAGGCCGCCGAGACCACGGCACGCGAACATGCCGAGCGCGCGCGTGTGCTAGAAGCAGAGGTCGCACAGCTCGAGAGCACCGTCCGGACCGCGAGCGCTGCGCAGGTCGCCGCGCGCCGTGAGCGCGCCGCTGCGGACCTTGAGCTTGCGCTCGTACGCGAGGACGCACGACGGGCCGTTGCTCGCGTCCGCACACCGGTCGCGCCCGCTGTTCGCGCCGAGCGCGTCGTTCGCACCACGCCTGGCGCTGTGGTCGGCGACGTCGTTCCACTCGTACACGCGGGCCGTGAGGGCTACTGGGTCGCCGAGGCGACTTTCATCGAGCTCGAAGCCGCCAAGACAGCTTCGGTAAGCGCATGGCGTGAGGTGCAGGCGCTCGTCCACGCGCGCGACGCCGAGCGCGACCGCGCGGATGCGGCGGTCACCGCCGCCCGCGCAGAGCACGCACTCGCAGAGCGCTACCGCGTGTACGGCGACGCTGAGGCTTTCGCCCGCGCTGACCTCGAGCGCCGGATTCTCGAAGCGCCCCCGCCCACGACGTTCGAGGAGAAGCTCCTGTGGGCAGGCGGAGGCGCCGCGGTCGCAGGCGCCGTGATCGCAGTCGTCGTGCTCGTGCTCGCACGCTGAATACACACCTCAGCGTCACCACCCTGGAGCACAATCTCCGCAATCTCCGCAATCAACGCGATCTGCACGTCCAGCGGCGTATCGATCTCGCTGGTGACAAGGAGGATCAGGTTGAGCGCACGGACGTGCCGTGCTGTGGGTTCGGCGCCTTCTGCACGGCGGCGCTGTCGCCACTCTCGCTGTGTCCTGCGATGGTACTCGACGCACATATCGCAGCGGCAGCCGCGGTGCTGATAGGCGTAATGTGTTCCGTGCTGCAGCTGCATCAGGCTACTCATCTTCTGTCTCTGTCTATGTCTCTACCGGTGTATGGATGGATCCAGCCGCTCATCGTTCCATGCGCCTAGAGCCAATCCTGCAGAGCCCGAGTCGTTTTGGGCAGCGGTGGGAGCTGTGCCCAGAGACCTCGGTAGCTCGACGGTTCGTGCGTGGCTACGAGCGTCGCGTCGTCGCCAGAAACGATCTTGCCTTGCTGGATCTCGAACACGGTCATCGTGATCTTGCCGCCGACACGCGCACCGACGAACGCGTACAAGCCGTCTTCGCCTGGGCTGCCCGTCCAGAGACCAGAACCGAAACTATCAGGCAGTTCAGGCAGCGGAAGTTGTGTCGATGGTGGCGCCGTGAACGGGGACGCGGGCACCGGCGCTATTACGCGACGCCACCAGACGTAACCCGCGAAGTTGTTGTCCGCGAAGAGCTGTGCCTGAAACGGCTCCCACCCGTCACCCTCGGGCCTCGGTTGATAGCCGGGCAGCACCCCGGGCGTGACCTCGACTTCGTAGCACGTTGCCATCGCTCAGCTCCTTAGACGCTGTCCGGTTCACCTAGTTGACCACGGCGTTGGTCATCGCTTCAGTAAGGACGCCCCCGACGCCCACGACGCCGCCGCCGCCCACGACGCCGCCGACGCCGCCGCCGCCCTCGACGCCACCGACGCCCACGACGCCGCCGCCGCCCACGACGCCGCCGACGCCCACGACGCCCACGACGCCCGTCTCATCGTGTCGAGTCCTCAGGCACGAGCGACGCGCGCTCAGTGTTGATCCGGTGGGCGAGCTCGACGGCTTCGTCGGGGATATCTCCGTGCGTCTGGAGCAAGGCCGCTGCCCCGTGGAGTACGAGCGCTGCCTCAAGTCCAGCAAAGATCCGCCAGGCGCGCGCGACACGTGCGTCGCGGTCCGTACGGTCGAGCAACGCCGTCGCAGCGACAGCCGCGACGACCGCGTAGATCTGATCGCGCCGCTTGGGCATCCCTGCCGAGCCGGCGAGCAGCGCCTCTGGATCGGGCAGGTCGAGCGCTCGCAGGAACTCAGCGCACTCTCGCACTGCGCCTGGCCCCACCGCTGCGGCCAAGAGAGCCTCAGCGTGCGGAGACTTATTACCGCCGTCGACCGCGCTGAGCAGTCGGACGGCGGCCGTCCACGACCGCCGCGAGGGCCAAGCGCGCTCGCGCGAGGCATCCGCCGGCAGCGCGTCGAGCTGGTCAGGCTTTCGCCGTATCCAGTCCGCGATCGCCGGCGCGACGGACGCCTGAGACGAGGTCCATCCGGCGCCGAAATTTGACAGGATCCCCACCAGCCAGGACTCAACTGTCGGCTTCCACTCAACGTGGACCCAGCGATTGGCCATGGCGGGCGAGATCCAGCCGTTGTCCGCGGCGGTGTCGGCTGGATTCGCGGCAGCGAGCATCCGGCAGCCCACGAGCGACAGGCCTGCGACCTCTCGCTCGTTGATAACGTGAAGGAAGGCCGCCTGGACGCTCGCCGGCGCAGTCGACAGCTCGTCGAGGAACAGCCAGGCCGCGCCACCGCGCGAGAGTATCGCAGCGATTCGTTTCGCCCACGCGGGCGGCGCGATGGCGACCTCGCTGTCTCGGACGAACGGTTGGCCACCGACGTCGGCCGCCTCGATCTGGCTGCCGATCAACGTCTCGACGTACGCGTGGCGCTCCGCCGCGAGCGCACGGATCGCAGCGGTCTTTCCGGATCCTGGTGCTCCCCACAAGAGCACCGGGAGGTCCACGGCAAGCGCGGCGAGGACTGTCTCACAGATATTCTCTTTCATGTCTTAGAGCGGCAAGTCGATTGAGATAGCAGCGACAGCCGCCGCGTTCGGGAGCGCGGACTCGGCGAGGACCTCAGCGAGGGCCGCGTCGAGGTCCTCCCAGCGGGGGAAGAACCCACGCCGAAAGAGCTTGTAGCCGGTGAGCATGAGCTCGGCGCCGATCTGGGGCGACACGCGTCCGGTTCCCGTCCCGAGTCCCGGCATGAGAACGGTTTTGATACGCCGAACCTCGTCCGGTGTCATCGCCGGGTCTTCCTCGCCGTCCTCACCCGCAGCGAGGCCGTTGGCCTCATAGATCGCCTGGAACGCGGCAGCGATGGCCCGCGCGGTGTTCTTCGTCCGGCGGAGGTCATCCCGGTCACCGACCATGGTCGGCGTCGCGATTAGGAATCGCGGCCGGACGACACCGAAAGCAGCGTCCGCAAGGAGCTCCTGGGCGTCGATGACGACGGCGCGCCCGATAGGGAGCACACCGCCGTGCTCCGTGCGGATGCGGAACTGAAGCGCTGGCTCGATCGCGACGGCAGACCGTGCGTAGTGACCGGCGACGGCCTTGTCGATGCCTCCTGACATCGACCCCCGCGAGTTGGTCGGCGTCACCCACGCTTCTGGCAGGAAGCGTCCAGCCAGCTCGAGATAATCACCCGCTGCGACTTCGACGTCGAGGTAGTCCTCGAACACGCCCTTGAGCGCGTGCACGAGCTCAGCGTTCCGGTCACCGATCACGATCTTGAGCATCCTACGTCTCCTCTCCTGTACACAGACAGGTCACGAGCAAGTTGTCAGTTGTCGGTCCCGCACCATTGCGAATCGTGTGCCGCTACAGTCTGTCAGATATCCTTTTCAAACCTCGAACTCGATGAGGTAGGCGAGGCGCGCCTGTGCTGGGTGGTAGATGACCATTTCCGAATCGTCGAATTCGGAAGGGCGATCGTGACGGCGACGTAGGCCAAGACACGAGTTATATCCCGCCGGCGGTGTCTGCAGATGGAAGTCGCGCCGAGTCGTCTCGAAGACGTAGCCCATTGCGACGTTAGCAAGGACCATCCACCGCGTCCTCGCGGCATTCGGCGAAGAGTAGTTCGCGGCGGTGTCCGCGGCGGCCCCGAAGTAAATGCCGGCCCCGAGCCAGCCGCCGTCCGTCCGCGAGATACCAGAGGCCACCGCGATCTTCGGCGGGAGCAGACCACGAGAGAGGATCCCGACAAACCGCGCGGCCTTTGATGCATGGTAGCCGTGCAGGATATTGCCGACGGTGGTCATTACCGCGGCGTGAGCGTAGGTCGCTTCGACAGATCGATGGAGCCTGGCGACGTTGACCACCCTCTTGATTCCACGGCGCCTTGCCTGTGAAGTCAGGACCCGCTGCACGATCTGCTCGAAGAGCGCGGTGCCCGGCTCGAGCGGCTCGACCTTGCACTGGAGCGCCGCGTACTTCGCAGTGAGATCGTCCGAGGCAAGGAGCCCCGCGCCGCCGACGGAGCTGTCGACACCAAGCATGTCGCGCATGAGCTCGAGCGTCTGTTGCTTCTCAGCGACCTTCTCCAACGTATCGATGACCGCCGCGGCGACCGCCTGCCGCTGGTGCCGCGCGCCGAGCTTGTGCGGCACGGCAGAATAGAACTCGGAGGAGGCCTGCACGAGGTCATCGTGACGCGAGCTGGCGCCCCGCTCTAGGAGCTCGGCGATGGACTTGAGGAGATCCTCACCCCGCTTGACCTGTGCAAGCGTCAGGACGCCGAGCGGCGTCTCGAGTCCCTTGGCGGTGATGGTAACCTGAACGGTCGTCGTGAGCTTCCCGGTCGCTTCTTGGTAGAGGCGCACGACGAGGTCACGCAGACGCGGTTCGAGTAACGGTGTCGGCGCTGGCGCTGGCGCTGGCGCAGCTGCCGCGGGACGGGCGCGTGCAAGGGTCGCAGGGTCGACGACGCCCGCGCTGGCAGCGCTCGTACCGACACGTGTGGCGACGAGGTCCACCCGCCGGTAGGGATCCTTCTTGCGTATCGTCTTCTCTCGAAGAAGTCGCTCGTAGAGCGCTTCCACCGCGACGCGGTCGCCCGGGTGCCGGCACTCGCGCTTGCCAGGCTTCTTGCCGATCTCATCGGTCCGCCCGTACTCTGTGAAGACGCGCGCGGCGCTGTCTGCCGCGACGTGAAGCTCGAGGACGTAGTATTTGTTGTGGTTTCCATCGAGAGACGTACATTGGAGCACGTCTTTCCGTATCACGGTGAACGTAGTGGGGAACGACGGCGCTGCCGTGTCTCCGTAATCGTAAACGGTTGCTTTCACCATGCTCGTTAGCCTTATAGCAGTACCGCGCGGCCGCACCAGTACCGAGTGATCGCGGCGTCAGCCACCGCCGCGATCACCCAGATCCGCCGGCGGCGCTCTAGTCGCTCAGCGCAGCGATGCGCTTCTGGAGCTCTTTCTCTCCGAGTTCTCCGAGCTTCCCGTCCTGCTTCTCGGCCAGGATTCGGAGAAGCTTTTCCTTCTCGAGTTTCCTGTCGGCGCGCTGCTTATCAGCTGCCTCCTCAGCCAACTTGACTTCGATGACGTACTTGACGACCTCGAGCGCGAGCCCAGCGCGGACCTGCGCCGGGGTTCGCGCCGCAGTCTCGACGAAGCTCTCCTCACTGAGCTCCTTGGCGGCCCTGCTGGCCGTCTTGGCGACGTGATCGAGATTGAAGTCGTCTCGCGATCGCAGTGGGATATCCCACAGCATCTCGATCGACAGATCGCCCCTGACTGAGGCGAGTCGCAACTTGAGGCGCGTGGCCGCCTCGAACGGGTTGGTAGTGCTCATGTCATTCTCCTTTGTCGACGCCTACGCGCCGAATCGAACATTGAACAGCCGCTGCTTCTGAGCGGCCTGAGTGACTTTGACGGTTACGGAATCCTGCTTCGTCGACGAGAAGCCAAGGCCCGAGAGCTGTCCCTCAGTGGGCTGGCACTTGGTCTTCTCGCCGATGACCTCGAACACCTTGCGGTGCTCCTCGAGACGCGTGTGCAGGAACTCGTTGTAGATCCCCCGCGTCGGCTCGTCGTTTCTCGCTCCGTCGAGGACGAAGAACGTGTGCTTGTTGCCCACGGCATTGCTGCCCCAATAGTTGGGGCTGAGCGTCACCGCGGTGACCTTCACGTACTGGCCGGTGCGCAGGCCCCATTGCTCCTGATGCGCGTCCTCCGTGGAGATCCCTTTGCCGATCGCCAGCGACTCGACAACACCGTCTCGAACGTGAAGCTTGACGACCTCTACCTCCTCCTTATATGCCACGGCCTTGCAGTAGTTGAAGTTCGAGAGTTTGCCACCAGTCTCCACCTGGACAGCGAAGCCCATGTCGAAGCGCTCTCGGAGGTTGAAGTTGTGCACAGTGATTCGATAGACGCCGTTCGACACCTTCGGCCACGAGATGTTCTCCACGGCCTCACGGGTCGTAGCAACGACGTTCATGTCGACGTCCAACCACCCTCCGGACGCGCTCTTCCTGTTCCCGTAGAAGATGTGTCTGCCCTCGGGCTCGTAGGCATGGAGGTCGAGATCGTCGTAGTTGAACCACGACAATGATGCACGCAGCGCCACTCCCTCGATACGCCCTCCAGCTCTCTTGACACGCTCCTTGATCGAGTCAGCGACGTTGCCGCCGTATGACCACGCGAAGTCGTTGGTCCATCGGAAGAGCTGTTTGGGCTCGGGATGCACCGGAGCGGTCAGCGACATCAGATTGCCCAGATGACCGTTCTTGAAGAGCAGCTCAAGACCCGTGGCCTTGGGCAGCACTTCCTTCATGAACTTGTCGATGGTGATGTCCTCGGCCTTCTCCGCGTCGTCGACCCTGCTCACTGCGCTGGCGGCGTGCTTCATCAGCGTCTCGTTGAGGCCCCCCTTCATGAGAGGGCGAATGCCGCTGTCGACCCACAGCACGTCGTTCACAGAGATGTCTCCAATCCGTGCGAAGCGCCGCTCCAGGGCAGGCTCGAGCCCGAGTTCGGCGATCTTCTCCAGCGCCTTCTCGATCATCCTCGGCGTGATGAGCGCGGTGGTCCGCTTGTAGTTCTGCGGTGCGACCTTGGCCTCGAAGCTCGCCACGGCGCGCTCGTCGTCCATGCCCTCCGACAGATCTTGCACGAGCGTTCCGATCACCGTGTTGCGGAACCGCGCCGCGGGGCCGTGCGCCTGAGCCCATGCGAACAGGCTTCGCTCCCTCGGGTCCTTCTCGAGGTACGCCCGCTGCGCCTTCGCGAACTGCACGAGCGCTGGCTTATGCTCCTCACCTCGATAGAGGCTATTGGCCTCGACCAGGCTCAGAACGGTGCTGACGGCCTCGGGCTTGAGCTCCACGAGCCCGCGCTCGAACACCTGCACCGTAGTGCGATAGTCGCCGCGCGACTGGCCGGCGGTTGCTGAACGAAGAGCTCCAGGAATCTCCCCCGTGTGAAGATGGTTCCAGGTGATCGCTTTACCATCCGCACCCAGCGATCGGCTCACCTTTGCGCCGAAGCTGACTTCGTTCTTGTCGACCAGGAACAGGTCGCCGATGTTTGCCGCCCGAACGCGGGCCTGAAGAGCTTCGGCGACCTTGTTGTACGGGTATGGCGCACTTTTGGCCGCCTCGTCCCACACGGTCTTGAACGTACCGTCGTCGTCGACAGACACGACGGTGCCAGCGCGCCGGATGAACTGTTTGCAACAGCTGCAGTCGTGCTCCGTCCTTTCCTTGAAGATCGGGTTGGTACCCTCGGGAAAGGCGTTCAAGTAGTCCTGGAAGAGCGCGTCGCCATCGACGTTGACGACGAAGACGTTGGGGGCCGCTGTGATGGTACGGAAGTGCATCACTACCTGGGTGGCGAACACCGAGAAGTTGTCGCTCATGCCGAAGTCTATAGCAACCGCTGTACCATACCGCGCCGTGTATTCGCGGTGGTGTCAGCTACCGTCACGAAAGCGAAGCCCGATCGGGAAGCGCGGCAGACCCGCGGCCGTACGTCCCTGGAACTTGACTGTGAGCCGCTGACCAATAGCGAGCGAGGGGTCCTCAACATAGCGCTTGAGGTCAGCGAGCGCGCCGACCATTTTGGTCGTGAAACGCGCGCCGGTCTCTGTTTCACAGACGAAGATCGCGCAGTCTGCGAGCTTACCGCGCCCGCGCTCGACGCCGGCGACGATGAATTCTTCATCGTCGAACGATTTCACCTTTAGTAGATCTTGCGAGCGCTTGCCGACGTAGACGCCGGCGGCATTGCGGACGATGGCGCCCTCGTAGCCCTGCGCACGGAAACGGTCGAACGCGGCCAGGAGCTCGGCCTCACCAGCGACCTGAAACGTCTCGACGTGCACGAGCGGGCACCGGGGATGCGCCGCACCGAAGTCGATCATCGCGAGCTGCCCGAAGACCGCGGCAAGGTCCTCGTTGCGGTTGCGGAAGGTGCTGGGGTCTCTGGGAGCGTCGTAGACATGGTACTCTACGACCTCGTGCCCCGATAGTGGGGTCTGCTGGCGAATGAACGAGGAGAGCGTCTCGAAGTTCGGAGCGCCAGGACCGTGCGCGTAGAGCTCGCCGTCGAAGGCCCAGCACCGCCGGTCGACAATACGGCAGGCAACCTCGACCGCGCGGGCGATATGCGGGACGCTGGTGATCGGCTTTCGTGTCCTCGACCAGAGGGTGCACCGACCGTCGTCGACAAGAGCAATGCAGCGATGGCCGTCGAGTTTGGGTTGCACGTACGCGGGGTACACGATCTTGTGCCCGTGCTCATCAAAACGGTGAGCGAGCATCACATCCAGGCCACCCTCGCAGAGGGTATCGCGCTCGCCAGCCATCGCCGCGGCCGGCGTCTCGACGTAGCCTCTGTTCTTCTTTTTCTTTTCCCAGAGCGCGAGCGCCTCACGCTCGGCCTGCTCAACGGGCGTCGTCGCGTTTGCCTTACCAACGTTCTTACCGAACGTGATGACATCGCGTCCGGTTTGCATCGCCCCGCTGGTCTGTCCCCAGCGCGTGCAAATCGCGTTACCCTCGGTCCAGACTTCCCACTCCTGCTGGGCGCCGGTGCTCGTCTTCTTGTAAAGCGTCGGGAGCTTCATGCCGAAGTCCGTAGCAAGACGCGTGCGCGTACCGGTAGGAGCTGTCGGAACGAATACCAGTGCCGAATCCCGGTGCCTCTTACGCCATGAAGCGCGCTGCCTCGTTCATATCGAAGACTGCCACGACACCGTAGTCCACGACTACTATAGCCAGACCCGGTATCGCAGTTAGTCTTGTTACTATTTCAGGGTCGAGGAGCCCGAACGTGGCCTCGATCCCTGCGCGTTCGGCGAGGCCCAGGGCGTACGGGATCTCGCCCCGGGCACGGAACGCTGCCCGGTTCGTGTTGGGCATAAGAGCGTCGGCCAGCGGTCCGCCAAGGCGATCATCGACGTTGATCACGACGATAATCACCTCCTGTGGTGATAGTCCGAGTTCAGAGACCCGCCGTTGGAAGTGCTCGATACGCTCGTGATGATCACGAAGACTCGTCACACAGTTCGCTCTGGCGACCGCGCGGATGACCGCTACCGCAACAGGGTCGTCGAGCACGAGCTGCCCGTTGACCTCGCGTAAAACTGCTCCGTCGCTCTTCTTGCTCACGATTTCTATTTATCCTTACATTGTCAGCGAGGGCGTCCGTCGTCGGATTCGATAACGTCGAGCAGGATCTGGCAGGCCCGCCAGAGATCTGAGGCGACCCCGCCAGGTTCGAGATAGATTCGAGCGTCGATGAGCTGACGCCTCCGCCACTCTTGGTAGAGCCGCTTCTCGTACTCCGCTATGGATTCCACACCACCCAAGCGCGGGTTGTCGCGGCGGAGTTGGCTGAGGGCTGTATCGAATGGAGTAGGCATCGTGGAGTCAGGACGGAGGACCCTTGGCCGGGGCAAGAAGCGGAGTCGCCTCCGGTTCGGGCTCCATGTATTCAAGGACGAGCTCGGTGCCGATGGCGCCGAAGTCGACCTCCTTCGATTGCCCGTTCTCGAGCCGAGGCTCGCGAATCTTTACGAGGACGATGGCCCCCTCAGGACAAGCGTCGTCGGGCAGCGTCAGCTGAATGAGCTCCGGGAGCGTAAGCACGCGCCGGCGCCGTACGAGATCGCGAGCCACGACCGAAGTCTATTGCAAACGAGAGACCGCGGGAACGAGTGTGGTCGCCACCGCTGCGGTGGTGGCCCCGCTCGTACGGCGCCGTTGCGCGCGCTCGCGCTTCCATGCGCGAAGTGCTTCCGGCGGTACGGCCTTCACGGTCGGCTCGTGAAAGTCGATGACGAGCTTCATCGCATCCCACACCGCGCGGCCCCCGTCGTCGGTCGTGACCTCGACCCGGTCGTCAGGGTGGATGTATTCGACGGTGCCTGCGCGACCTTCCTGCCGGTGGTAGACGCGCGTCCCTGGTCTCGCCCACACCTTCGAGAGCCCCGCCGCCGGATGACCATAGGGAACGCCGACAGGTACCCCCGGAACGCTCGGCGCCGGCGCCGGTGCAACCGGCGGGAGCTCGAATCCAAGATCGTCCTCAGACATCAGCGCAGGCGCGGACTCGAGTTCGGGTGCGGGCGCGCGTGAGGGTGCAGGCGCGGTAGCAAGGGGCGGTGTCGGCGCGAAGATGGGGTCGTCGAGGTCCGCGGCGAGCTCTTCTCGAAAGCGCGCGACCCAGGTCGCGGCGTCGCGCCATTCGTCGTCCGATGCCTTCTCGAGAAGAGCGATGTCGCCGCCGAGGCGCTGGCGCATGCGCAGGAGCGCGCCGCGCTCCGTCGGGTCGTCGTAGGCAGCAGCAGGTACCGCGACCTCAAGGTCGGCACGGAGCAGGCGAAGCGCTTCGAGGACATCGGACCGGTCTGTCGGTTCAGGACGGCGTTCATAAAGCTGCTCGAAGAGCGGAGCTGTGGCCTCGAGCGCCCAACGAACGTCGCCCGCGAGCACGCTCTCATAGAGCGGCTGAACACGAGCGCGCTCGCGCTCTTGTAGAGCGTGTCCGCGGGCGTCCTCGCTCTGCTCGTCCTCTTCGAGACCCAGACGAAGGAGCTCGTCGATCTCCGCTTCGGTCCAGTCGGACTCCGCTGTCTTTTCGAGGCCAAGGAGAAGCGCCGACCACGAGGTGTCACTCGTTGTCCGAACGACACGCGCGAGGTCAGGAGCAAGCCGCGCGGCGACCAAAGAACGGTCGAAGACGTCAACTCCGTTTCGCGCGAGCGTGAGCGCAGCGAAGCGCAGGACGCGAAGCCCGACACGCCCGATCCGCGGGTCACGCTCGTCGAGCACCACCGCGACCGACCGCGGCGGTGGTGCAATCTCGACATCACGGAGGCCCTGGCCGCGGACATCCGCTAGAACACGGACGCGGAGTGCGCCGTCGCTGTCGGACATCGTGACCTCCCCGATCTCGCCGGCACGCACGCGTAGGACGCCGCCCGCGCCTTCCGTGAGAGGCTGGCGGAGGTCGCGGGAGATCCGGACGACGTCGCCTCGCCGGAGGCGGCGGGCGTCGATCTCGCCCTGCTGGTCGTCGCTGGTCACGTACGGAAAGCGCGGCACGCGCTCATTTAGCCCTTACGCCGGGGAAGTTGCAAGAGCTTATAGATGTCGTCCGTAAGTACGCACATCGTCACGGGCTTGGCGTAGAACGACGAAGCCCCTGCGTTGAACGCTGCACGCGCTGCGGCCTGGGGTTCGATTTCTCCTGAGGTCGCGATGATAGGGATCCGCGGCCACCGCGACCGTGTCCGGATCAGCTCGATGAGCTGGAGCCCGTGCATCTGCGGCAAGAGCAAGTCGACGATCAGCAGGTCGTAGTGCGCCTGTGCACCCATCACGAGAATGAGCGCCTCCTCACCGGAGGAGGCGCACGTGAGGTGCGCTTCGGTCTCTCGTTCGAGTATTCGAGCCATCGCCCGCGCGACGTTCGCATCATCCTCCACCAGCAGAATTTCTGGTGGAGGTATCCGCAACAGGAGCGCTTCGGAGGCACAGGACAGACGATCGACAGCCGCACAGAGATTCTCTCGCGCTTGGGCTTTGTCGCTTCGGGTACGGGAATTATCCACCCGGATCTGAGCAAGAACTGCTTGCGCGTTCATACTATTCCCTAATCCCCCTTCTTCTGGCAGTGGTCGACCACCCGCTCAAGACGGTCGACAACGTGGCAGAGATTATCGAGACTTGTAACGACGGTCGCGATGGCCGCCGTTTGGGCTTTGCTCTCCTCAAGCAAGGCGTCCCGGTGCTCCTGAGCGTCCTTGACTCGGGCTTCTTGCGCGCGCTGGAGCTTCAAAAAGAGAGACACGACACCACCCAGAGCCAACGCAAGTAGTCCAACGAGCCCGAAGTCGCGAAGGAGCTGAGCAGTCTCAGCAACGAGCGTCACGCGGCGACCGCCACGACTCGAGCGCCTGTACGACGGCGCTTGGTTGTGATGGCGTTTCGCCAGACCGTCCAGGTCACGGCCTGGACTTGCTGTGGCGTGAGCCGGTAATACCGGCCGTCCGTTCCCTTGTAACGGAACTTGGCGGCAGCCTTCCGGTAGTCGTCTTCCATGCGCTGCCGTTCCGGTCCAGGCGTCGCGGAGGAACTCTCGTCGAGCGGCGCCGGCCGCCCGCGCCATAGGTTTTGAGCATGACCGTCGAGGACAATTTCTTCCGACGTCGGTCCTTCGAGAATCGAGCGGTAGAACGCGGCGACTTTGAGTCCTGTAACCGGAGAGACGAGCAGCATTCGACCTGCCTCAGGGTCGAACTCTGTCATCTCGCCGAGAGGATTCAACGCTGACGCCTTCTGCCCGGTAAAGTAGCGGACGCCCCAGCCCTTGTGCTTCGCGTCTTGAAAAATGCTCCGTGCACGGTCGAGCCCGACAACATCGGCATCTTTCGGCGCACGTGCAGCCGACCAGTAAACGGTCGCCGTACCATCTCGCTCTGGAATCTGAAGGTCCTCGACCCCACGCTCTCGGTACGAGTCGAGGATGCGCTGCGCCTTTTCGATGTTCCGTGTGTAGCTGAACGTCCCGAGCGTTACGGGATCACCGTAAGCAATCGGGAACAACTTCCGGAGGAAGTTGTCCGCCGCTGCGGGATCTGTCTGCCGGCGGTAGTCGAGGACTCTTTGGCCTTGTCCACGGAGGACTTGCTCAGCCGCGAGGATGTTATCCTCCCACGGGACATTGGGCGACAGCGCCGCGATGATCCCCGCGACGATCGCCTTCGGGACGTTGTACTTGCTCGCGAGCGCTTGTGCGTCGTCGCCCGCGTAGATGTACCAGCTCTTCCAGTATTCGATCTCGTCCGGGCGCGCGGCGTGGAGCACCTTCAGAATGTTATCAACGCCACCGTTCTTCGCGAGCTCGAGCTCGAGGAGCTTGACCCGCGACGGCGGTGGGACCGCCCGCGTGGGCTTGTAGGGCGTCTCGGGACGGACGCGCTCCGTCAACCCGCGCGCGTAAGCGTCCTCGAGCTGAACCCTGAGACCTGGGAGCCCGCGGAAGGGTGCGTCGCCGAGCTCCTTACGCCACTCCTTTCGCGCATTTTCAGATCCGACGTCGAGGAGATGTGTCGCCTCAGGGTCCTTGTCTTCTTCACCTTCTGGTGGGGTTTTGGGCTTGGTCGGGATGCTCACGCCGAGGCGTTCATCGAGGAGCGTACGGACGTCCTGGAGCGTTCGGCGCGTGCCGATGGCGATGCCGTCGAGGACAACGGCATAGCCGTTGTCCGTCTTCGAGACACGCGCTGTGGACTTGCCGTCCGTCCCTTCCCAGACACCCTGCCCTGCGGGCGTGAGCGGCAGCCGTCGCGCAGTCCGCTGCTGAAGCGGGCGCATTCGCCCGCGCGTGATCCAGCGGTCCCAGCTCGTGCGCGGGACGCGAAAGCGCGCACCGCCTGCGACGACAAGCACCGTTGCGGCGCGTGCGGTCGCCTCGACGACCTCGCCGCTCTTGAGCCGGATGTCCGGCGCCGATACGACCTCGAAGCGCTGAGGACCATCGTCAGCACCGGCGCCGGCGCCGTTGGCGGCGTCGTCGTCGATTGGTGCTGCGGTCGCGGTCGTGCGAACGCCTACGCCTGAGGTCTCGGGTTCTTGGCCCGCCCAACCGATGCCATCCCGGCCCGGAGCGTCGAAGTGCGGGTCTGCAGGCGACAGCGTCGGCGGCTCCGGGCGCGGGCGTCGAGGCGGACGGTCCTGGACAGCGAGGTCGGTGGGATGGACGAAGATGGGCGAGTCTGCTTGCCGCTGCGTCGTCAGCGCGACGCGAGCGACGCGGGCGACGCGGGCATCCAAGCGCGGAGCGTTGTTGCGCTCCACGGACACGGGCGCCATTCGGTCTGCCCGCAGGTCAAACAGCCTGTCCACACTTCGAGGGACCGCCCCGACACGAAGTCCTGAAATGCGTTGGGGTGGTCGCTCCAGCGGAAGCCTGCGACGACCCGCCGCGGGTTGCTGCAGGTACAGGCGAGTGTGCTCGGGCTCGGGCACGCCGCGAGTGCCGCTCGCGTTGCACGCTTGGCGAGACCGAGCGGCGGCTCGAGGAGCCCCGGAAGCCTCAGCCCGGACACGTTCGTCCGGACGCCCGTCCCCACCCGGAAGTCCGCGGGGACCGACGGCAACGTCGGGTCGTCCAGGCGGAACTTGCTGAGGACCTGTCCGGACACGATAAGCCTCCTCGGCGCGCCGCGCGTCGTAGGGCGTCTCGCCGTCCCATTGCAAGTCCGCGGCCTTGTCGTCGAAGTCGTAGGAGAACTGCCAGGTCAAGCCTCTCGACCGCGACACGAGGTCCGATTCCGGTCCGGCGCCGGGGAGCCCTCGCTCCTTTGTCGGCTGGCCTCCGGTCTCTGGACGCTCAGGGCGGAATCGGAAGCCGCCGGGCTTCGCCCGTTGTGGTCGAGTGCGGACGGCCTCTGGTCCGAGCTGGAGACGTCCTTCCTGAGAGGGCACGCGAACGCTCGTCTTCGTCGGGTCCCATTGGCCATCGCCGGCGCCGACCTTCTGGCCAAGGTTGTACATGCCGATGACGCCAGAGGGGTCTTTGAAAATGAAGGCGTCCTGCTCCCAAGCGTCTGCAAGACGCCTTGCATCCGCGAACGTCATGTCCTCGACAAGAATCGCTCGCTCCGGGCGTTCAACACCGAAGGCGTCCCACCACTTGCCACGGACGGAGTGGACCTGTGCCTCTGCGTAGCTGCGAGCGCGAAGCTCGCGCAGCATCTCCGAGTGCCGGTCGGCGTCTGACATCCGTACGCGGTCCATGTCGGTCTTCGGCCGGTCGCCGTGCTTGCCTGCACTGAAGACCGCAAACGTCGACGCGTCGCCCGCCAGGCGCAGGAGCTCGCGCGTGGCAAGCGGTCCTGCTTTCGCTGCAGTCGTCCGTATCAGCATCAGCGTCGAGCACCTGTACCGAGGGCGGCTTCACCAAAGCACGCAGCGAACGCGCGCAGTACGTCCTTGCCTGCCGACAACGCGAACACAACCCGCTCGAAGGCGCCTCGGAACGAGCCGGTGAGCGCCTCGTGAAAGCGCGCCGCGACCATTCGAGGGTCGCAACCGAACGCACCACAACCCCATGCACCGAGCACGACGCTCGCGTGGTCACGGGCAGCAGCGAGAGCGAGCACGCGATGGATCCGTTCATCGAACGCCTGCGCGATTTCTTGTTCGGGGTCGCCTGCGCCCGTACGGGTACGGAGGAGCTCCTTTGCGTTGGGTGCCGCGCACGAGATGAAACTCACAAGCCAAGTACCACCGTCGCTACCGTCGCTGACACCCCACACAGGCACGTCCGGCGAGTAGATCATCCAGCTCGTGTTGAGCGCGCTGGCTTGCGTACCTGCGCGGTAGAAAGGTGCGACCTGCGGGGACTCGAGGCACGCCGCCAGTGCCGACACTCGGCAGAGTGACTCTTCCTGCCCCGATGCACCTGCGCGAAAGCCGCCGCCTGGATTGCGCGCTGAGGCAAAGCTGAGCACGACCGGTGCGCGGCATTCGGTCGTGAGACGCCGCGCCACCACGAGTGCGGTCTCCTCACACGTCGTGACAGACATATGCAGGTACCGGTACCGGTGTGTGAACGGCGCGAGCGGCGCCGGGATGTGGTCCTCAGGCGCGTAGCAGACCGAGCCCGCAACCGCCCGACGCACAGCGGCTCGAGCAAGCGCGACCTGAGCGAGATCGCGGCTCGCGCTCGCGTTCACGTTCACGCTCGCGTTCACGCCTTGCGCCTCGCTTGACGTTCCCTAGGTTCGAGAGCAGGCGCCTGTGCGAGCGCAGGCGCGGCTGCTTCGGTCTCGAGACGCTGGAGGATCAGCGACTCCATCTGTTCGGGCGCGTAGTCGAGCGGAAGCGCGACGACACGTCGGCCGGCCCGCGGAGCGCGTGCTCGAGTGCGAGCTTCGACTTTGGCGGTCATCTGGTGTGAGACCTCCCGGACGGGGAGAGCGTAGAAGATGACCGCAGCGTTTGGCAATTGGCCGCCGCTGTCGTAGAAGCCAAGATACCCTGCGTCCTTGATCGTCCGGTAAAGCCCTGCACGCCCACCTTCTTTCCACGCTGCCACCGCCCACGGACGGTCCGACTCGAAGTCGAAGAGCCGCGCGCCCGGCGGGAGTTCGGTCTCGTATCGAGCGCGCGCCGTCGACGTCAGGAGACTTTCAGGTTCCGTACCCGCGAAGTAGTAGAACGACACCGGGACGGTCGTGTCTTGCCGCTCTCGCCAGGAGAGCTGTCCGGTTCCAACGAACGCAGGGTCAATCGTCGTGAGCCTCGGCGTCGTGGAGTAATGAACGAGCCCTCGCGGGGCCTGCACGTCCGCAGTTACACGCAAACCGCGCTCACGAGCGGCGTCGACCGCCGCTTGCCAGTCGCCACGGAAGGCAACCGCACGGTCATCGATGAAGACATCCGCCCGCGGTTTGGTCGCCTGTGTCCAGACATCGTCGACCTCGACACCTTGTGCAGCAAGATGGTCTACGATTTCTTGTGCCCATCGCGCCCGCATTTCGTCCGTGAGATCGGGTGTGAAGCGCGCGGTGAAGACCGACACACGCCAGCCGTTCTGGCGAAGCTCCTGGACGGCTTCGACAGCACCAGGTAACAGTTCACCGAGCCGCGGCTGCTGGTCCATGTCGCGGACGGCCTCGTAGTCTTCCCGTACCGGTGAAGTGAGAAGCGTCCCGTCGAGGTCGACCGCCGCCCACGGCTTGCGCGGGCCGCGATGCCCGTCGATGACGTCGGCTGTTACGCGTTCGCCGGTCACGATTCGCTGGCCGGCCTCCGCGGCATCGGTCGCTGCACGTGTTTGGGTGACGTAGGCGTCGAGCGCGGTGCGCGCATCACGGAGGGTGGATCGCTCCGCGATCAACTCGCCGTCGACGGTCGCGCGCCATACAAGCCGACGGCGTTGCCGGCGGTTCGGCGGGTAGGCGCCACGGACCACTTCGTAGTCGCCGCGGACGAGAACCTCTCGCGGTCCCCAGGTCCCACGATACGTCCGAAAACCGTCAGGTCGAAGCTGGACACGAGCAGCAGTAGCAGCAGCCGCCGCCGCAGCGGTGGTGGCCGCGGCGGTAGTACGCAGGTTGCGTTGTGCAGTCGTGCTCGCGGGCGTTGTGCGCTCGATGCAGCCGTTGTCGACCCAATCGGCGAACGTCGGTCCGTCGACTTGTCGTGTGCCGCCTGGCTCGACTGTCAGCTCAACGTATCCTGACGGGCGCACGCAGCTGACGGCAATCGCCCGCGCGTCAGGCAACTCGGCCGGTGGCCAGATCACCCGGTAGCGCTCGCCTGCTGCCGGCTGGTAGATCGATGCCACGACGACGCGCAGGCCGGACGCGGCACGCCAACGGCGAAGCTGTTCCCCGTCCCATTCGTAAGCGATGCTACCTGCGACGTCGACGTAGAGCCGCGAGCGTGGGCCGCCTGCGGTCATCTTGAGCAGTACGTCCTGTACGCGTTCGAGCATCGTGCGGTCGGCGTAACCGACTTCAACACCACTGCCCGGGCGCACGCGAATCCAACCGGCGTCGAGGAAGTTATCGAGCGCAGTTGCTTCGTTGGCGTCAAAGGACGCCTCGCGCGGATCGTCTGTTAGCTCGTAGTCACTTGTCTTCCACGGGGCGGGGAACGGGACGCCGTGTTCTTCCCACGAGCGTGCTGCCCAGTCAGGATGACTCAGTCCTTCGGTCGAGTGCCATGTCCCGTCCGGTGCGACCATCGTGAGACCAGCTAGACGGGCATTGTATCGCAAACGATGACGTTCGACGCTCGCAACGATGCGTGAGCCTGCCTGACGCGGCGCCGCCTGTTGCACGGCTTGCTGCACAAGTTCAGAGAGCGTCTCCGCGGAGAATGCACCTGGCTTGTATTGCGGTAGAGTAATGTCGAAGCGGCCTGTACTGGCGTCGTACTTACCGGAATTATGACCCTGCCAAATCTGAATCTTGTACGGACCGACACGAGAAGTACCGAACTGTCCGTGCACGGGAAGTCGTGCCCTTTCCACGCGTGCTTCTTCGGCTGCTGTTTCGTCTGCGATAGGGTTGAAGGCCTGATGATGTTGAAGCAGCCGCGCAACACTCTCCGTGGCGAGCGCTTCTGCCTCGGCATCAGTCCTGGTGGCGGTGGTCCCCCATTGCTCTGCGAGATTTGTGATGTCCTGCAGTTCATTGGCATTGAGAGCAAACCAACCTGGACCATCCCGTCGTTTCTGGAGAATGCCGTAGCGGCCGTATCCTGGGACACCAAGGACATCGTACGGAAGGACAACCTGTTGCCCTGGGCTTGCAGAACGTATAGCGCTGATGACCGCACGCGCCTGTTCCTGTGCGGGCTGGAGTTCGTTTTCCCACTTGGCGAGTGCTTTGTCGATCGAGGCCCCGTACGCGCCTTGCGCCAATTGCACGACTCTCTCAACAGTCTCTGGCGGCGGCACCTTGCCCTGATGATAATCCAGCTCGGTCTGTGCCTTTGACATACCGGGCTCGTTCATCTGCCGAACGACACGGCGACGCCGCGCTTGATCATACGCGCGCTCCGCTTCGACCGCCTGAATCGGTGTCTCAACCTCGACGATTTGCCCGAGGGCGTCCTCTGGCAAAATCACGTCCGGTTCTACGAACTTGAACATGCCGCCGGGTCGGTCCTCATCCTCAGTAACTAACACGTACCGTGTTGTCCATTGGAGCGGCACGGCCTTGATCTGATAAGCACCCTCTGGGATTGTATTGAACCATCTACGGTCGGTGAGTTCGATTGCTTCGGGTAGGGGTGCGTCCTTCGACCATATCTCATAACCGCCGATGGTCTGCCATGGGAGCTTGCTCCCTGTTCCTGAGTCCTTTCTGAGAAGGGCCTCGTTGTTCAGGTCGGCGGCTTCGACACGGCCGTTGGAGACCAGAAGGTAGACAGGCACGACATCAGCTGCGCGTGTCGGTTCATCACTGAACCACACCTGCCAGTCGAACGCGGTCGCCTGCTCCTCGTCCGTAAGGCGGCTCTTTCCTGTCCAGCGAAAGGCCCGGTATTCCAGAACGGTGAACCCGTAGGCCTCAACGCGGATGCTGTCAGCGCGTACGGCGGCTTCGGCGGCGTCGCCGTCAGAGAAACCGTTGAGACGACCTGGGTCTGAAGGTGGTAAGTCGTCATCGGTCAAGACGTCGTACAGATAGTCGTACAACGTCACCGGCTCAATATAGAGACGGTCTTTGTAGGTCACGTCACCGTTTGGCTTGATCTTAGCAGTCCACAAGTCGACAGACGAACCGTCAGTGGGCCACAAGTCCTGTGGTACGTTGGACAAGAACTCACTTTGGTTGTTGCCTTCGGCCGAATGAAATCTCTCACGAGATCTGAAAACGAACCCGTCGACTCCGATTGTCTGACGGATGATCGTATCTGTGCTTGTGTCGCCGATAGTGTCGTCGAATTCGACGTCAGAGAGCATACGTGGCTCGACGCCTGCATCGTCCAGCTCTCTGGCCATAGCCGAGTCGTAGATACCGGCGTCGAGCCAGGAATCGGCTTCGCCAACACTGAAAACAGCGTCGATCCATTCTTGTGCAACGCTCGCGGGGTCACCGCCGTGTGCCCATTCGCCGTGGGCGTTGAGCATTTCCATGAATTCGACGGTCACTGCAGACGGCGCTTCGTTGACGAGACCGAGCGTGATGAGCTGTTCGACGACTATGGCGTAACCCTCGTCTCTTGTTCCGAGAACGTCATCGTCGCGTTTGTCGAAAGCCGTCTTGATTTTACCTTTCGCAATCCGAAGCATGTACGCGCTGCCATTCTTGAAGCGCGCGATGTAGACGTTGTTGCCACCGTACATGCGCTTGCGCGATTCCCACCACGTGCCCGCCCATTTAGCAGAGCACCAATCGGAATCTGAACCGAGAACGCAAGCGGCTTCTTTGTTATTGGCGCGGTAGATCGTCAGGCCGAGCTTGGGCTGCTCCCCGACAATGTCGTAGTCCGCGTCCTTTTTCCGAAGGCGTGAATGTCCGCCGGAAGCCTTTACGCTATCGACTGCGGCTTCTGCGTCAGCTACGGTCTTGTAACCCTGCGCCGTTGCAGGAAGCTCAGCAGATTTGAGAGCAGGGGACCACCGGTCGAGTCGATCAGCAACAGCGACGACGTGCCCGGCACCTTGCTCTGGCGCTGCTAGGTACCATCGGTACATGCCCTCGAGCCAATCATGGTTCGGTGTCGGGTCGCCGTCTGCCAGCTCCTGGAGCACAGCTTCGCTGTCGGGGTGCGCCGCGAGCAGCCGCTCGAGCGTCTTCCGGCCTGCAGTCACACGCGTGCCGCGGTCCTGGGTGCCTCCTGCCGAGACCCGGAGACCACGGCCGGGATCATGTTCAGGTCGCGGTGACTGAAGACGATCGTGTACGAGGTAACGGAGGCGCTCGTAAGAATCTTTCGCTGCGTCGAGGAGCTCCTGGTCCGTGACGTCTTTTCGCGCACCCCAGTTGCGCGCGAGGCCACGAAGGTCCTGGGCAAGCCCGGCCTCGGTATTCGGCGTACCGTAGGTCGCCGGTAGGTGCCCTTCGAGAAAGGTGCGGTAGCGTTCGGCGAGCGTCCGGAGGATCTCATCCTCTTCCTGCGACTGCATCTCCCAGTCGGCACCTGGGTCGACCACGACGCTGCCGCCGCCGACTTCGGACTCGATGCTCTCAAGCCGCTCAAGCGCCTCTGCATGCGCGGCGTCGAGGTCCTCTGCTTGTCTGAAGTCGCCTGCCTCGTACGCCGCAAGCGACGCCTCTTCGAGACGCTTCACTTCAACCCAGAGGGCCTCGGTGTCGGTTCGCGCACGAACGTGCAAGCCGGCTTGCACAACGCGAACGTTCCGGAAGCTGCGGATGAAGCCACCGCTCCAATTCCGGAGGCGCGGTGCGACGATGTGCTCGAAGATGCTTGCGGCCGCAGCTTCGGGATCGGCCGCCGGGGCCAGCGCAGTACCGGTTACACGGAGCGTGTCGTCGTCGAGCACGCTGACGTCTTCGACGGTGACCCAAGCACGCGGTCCAGTCGCGGCGTCTCGATCAATACGAAAGGCGATCGCGTCCGCAGTCGGGACACCGCCCGGCCGCGATTCGAGCTCGGCGACGACGTCGTAGCGAAAGCGCAGACGCGTGTCGACCTTTGGGTCTCGTGCAGGCGCAGGCGCCGGTGCTGGGTGTGAGCGCGCTCGTTGTACGGGTGCAGGTGCACCGAAGAGCTGCCTGAATTCGTCTGCGTTTTCGGTCGGCACCACGACCGGGATGACCGTGGCACCGTGGTCGAGGAGCCAGCGCATCCGGTGGCGACCGTTGATGACGCCCGCGTGTCCCGTCGCCAACCCAACCTGCGGCATTTCGATTGCCAGGCCTTCGGTGCGCGCGTTGTCGACGAACTGCCCGAAGCTCTCGTAGCGCCCTTCGATACCGCCTTTGCCGCCGGGACCGACGTGGAACGCGGGGTCACGTGCCAGGTCCCGGTCGAGGCGTACGAGGTCCGTCCACACGACTTCGTAGCCTTTTCGTGCGATAGGCGGTCGTACGAACGACAGCCCCAGCTCGGGTGACACGTAACGCGGGTCTCGAGCTGCAGCAGCGACCTGCTGGCGCACGCGACGCTCGACGGCGTTCGCGACGTCGTGAGCTTTGTCGTAGTCGGCGCCACCGGCCATGGCCTGCGTCTCTGCGAGCTCGTGCTCGATGGTCGCTGCCCGGTCGTGTTCATTGAGATTGATGTCTATCCAGATCTCGTCTTCGGGGATCAGGTCCGGGTAACGACCGGCGTTGCCGCCCATCGTGAAATCGATCTCGTACCTGTCGCGAACGAGCTCGCCGTCGACGGTCCAGACGGCGTAGCCGTCGCGTTCTTCGAGCAGCGCGAGATGGATCCCCGGGGGCACGCGCCTGGCGAGGATACGCAAGCCAGCTTGCCGCATGTCGTCGATGACCAGAAGTGGGAGCTGCTCACGCAAGAAAGATTGCGCGTCGGTGTCAACGACGTGACCGAGCATCGCTGCGGGAGGCCAGAGCGCACGAAACGCAGCGACGGCGGCATCACGATCGGCGAAGCCAGCGAGTACCTTCCATTGGATGTACTTATCCTCATCGGCGGCCCGCTGCTCAATGAGCCAGATCGACTCGCCGTCATGAGGTGGAAGAGGTCCAAGAATGACGTCGAGCGAGTCGCCGTCTTCTGCAGTGAGCCCCGGGAGGTATCCCATTCCTCCTCGACCTTTACCAGGCTCAGCTCCGAGATCACCAAAGATCGCCGGGTCGACGTACTGGGGGTACTTGCTTCGCTTGCTCCGCGTCTCACCAGCGAGGGCCTCGAGCGCGACGGGCAACCCGTGCCACACAAATTCGGCGTGCGGCTTCATGTCTTTGGCAACGACACGCAGGGCAATCTGCAGCACGTCGCTCGCAACAACTCGCACAGCACCAGTAATGGCGGCGAGCGCCGCATCGTTCGCGCGTTGAGTTTGCGCATTGGGGTAGTACTCATCGAACATGGCGCGTGCGAGACGTGCGACCATCGGCGATGCGTCGTTCGAGAGGCGTTCCAGTACCTCACGCGGAAGGCGTGCGCTTGCACGGTCAACGAGCGCATAGCGGACTTCTGAAGACGGGTCGTTTGCAAAAGCAACAAGCACTGCTCGAGCTGCGTCCGGTGCCTCGATCCAATGGTTGGCGATTTGTATCACCACCATCTCGCGGAGCACCGGGTCAGGATGCCGTCGGAGCTCACCGAGCTGGGAGATTGACATCCGGCTGACCGCACCGCGCGCGTGCTCTTCTGACCACGCTGGTCGCGACATCAGGTAGCGTACGATATCAACAGGATGGTCCTGAGCAAAGGCGCCGATCGGTGACACGGGCTTGGACGAGCCTGGGCGCTTCACATTCGGGTTGTCGAGTGTAACGATCAGTGTGACCGCTGCACGGCTGAAAAACACAGCCTGCACCGGTTCGTTGCTGTGGATGATCTCAGTGCCTGCGTCGTCGATGACACCGTCGACGCCAAGGTCACGGAGGATATGTGCCCACTCGCTCGGTGTCGCAGCGGTCAGGCGCGTGGTATTCCACAATATACCGATCGGTGTCTTGAGCTTTGTATCGCGTGCACCGACCTCGATAAGCTCCTCGACACGACCACCGATCGATGGCGACGGAAGTGTACGCAGGAAGTTCTCAACCTTGGCAATCCAGGGAATCCACTGCTGCAGTGGGCGTGTTCCACTTTGATAGTTAATACCGTCGTAGACCGCCTGCTTGAAAGAGAACAATTCCTCTTCGGCATTGCTCGGGTTGCTATTCTCGCGAATGACCTCAAGCACCGCGCGCGCAGCTACGTGGTACATGGTTTCGGCATCCGGCGGAAGCGGTGCATTGCGCTCGATCTGGGCAGCCTCGGCATCGAGCACGTGCCACTTACGCTCTGCGTGCACTTCGCTACGTGCTCGCGCGACATTACGAAACATGTCGAGCGTCTGCACGAGCCAAGCTTCATCTGGCTCAGCCGACGTACGGAGCATTCGCGCGCCAGGACGCACTTGGAAGATGTGGGCGTAGGGTTGGTTGCCTGCGAAAGGCAGATCGTTTTTAGCCCACTGGCGCCAGATTCTTGCAGTCAGAGGGTAGGCATAGATCCCAAGCGGTGTATTGTACTCCGACCGCGGATTGATACCGAGCTTGTTGATCTCCGCGAACTGAACGAAGACACCCGGTGCGATGAGAAGCCGTGCGGTCTCGAACGGTGACGGAAGGCTGACGCCTTCTTCTTCTGCTCGCGTCTTCGCCCGCACCCGAACGGCGGTGGCGCTCGCGGACGTTCTGTCGGCGGTCGCGGTCACAACCCGCAAGCCAGCTTGCTTCGATGAATTGTAGTAGTGAAAGCCACGGAAGCCGGTCATCGGCTCTGGGTCGACGTGGTGGATCTCGGGCGCCATGTGGACGCGCCCGGCGGCCATCCCGATGACGTCGTGATAGGCGCGGACCGCGCTGTTCCAGACGAAGTAGATCCGCCGGGGCTGCGCCTTCGGCAGGCGGCCGAGCGACCACCAGTAGTGGACGCGCTCCCCGCGGGCGAGCCGCGCGACGACGTCGGCTTCCTCGGCCTCGACCGCTGCGAGCCGGTCGCGGGGGATCGTGACCACGATGTCGCGCTCGGCGGCTGCGATGACGCGCGTTGCCGATCGCTCGACCGCAAGCGGCGTTGCAACCTCAGTGAAGTTGCCCGCGTCAGGTTGGAGCCGCGTCACTGCAATAGCGCGGTCGATGGTCCAGCCACGCAAGATGGCGAGGCTGTCGGGTGCAGTCGCTACGTGCGGTGCGTGCTGTGCAGCCTCAGCGAGGAGCGCGCGCCCAGCCTTCGTGCGGCGGAGCGCATTGATCGCTGTCTTGCCTGCGCGTGACGTCGGGTACCATTCATATGCACGTGCTGCTTTATCGACGGACGCTCGCGCGGCCGCAGGCAGCGCGCGGTAGGCACGCTGCGACAAGCTGCGCCCACCGCTGTTGTAGAACTTTGCTGCAAGCGGCCCCTCGCTCCCTGGATTGATGCCTTGCTGTTCTTCGGAAAGGCGATCCTGTACGAGCAGCGCACCGAACCAATCCTCGTCCGGAAGGTGCTCACCAGACGTGGTTACTTCGAGCACGATACCGCGTGGGTTGTTGATCGTGGAGAGATCGAGACCAGACCCGAACGTGATCGGGCTGATCCGCGTCGCGTAGCTAATCGCGGTCGCAAGGTTTCTCGTCAGGTAGACATTCCCGGCCATCGGCGCCGACCAGCCACGGCTGTTTGCGGCTCCGGCGAATGCCTCGCCTTGAAGTAGCGCCTTCCCAGCCTCTTCGCTCGTACCGTGGTACCAGACGTCTGTTTCAGCCGTAGCAGTGCGCAGCGACGCGATCCGCCAGCGGGTGAACGGATGCCCGTACTCGCGGAAGGTCTCGCTGCGCGTGAGCCAGCCCGCGCGCTCGGCCTTGGCCAAGAGCCCGGCTCCTGCGGGGGTGGTGCCGGTCGTGAGGATCCCCGGGCCAGGCTCGTTGATGCGCAAGCCGGTAACAGAAGACGGTTTGTTACCCTGGACATCCGTCGCACCGACGACGGTGACGCGGACACCGCGGGCTTCACGTGCCCAGGCGCGCTCGCTTTCGGGCTTTTTGTTCACGACGTCGGGCCACTGAAACCAGAGGACGTCGT
>ERZ1292629.376-Hain-H43-01um-R1-376-length-47433-cov-8_pt3 | contig 26544 bp, 44 predicted proteins | sample MGYA00564399_ERZ1292629 | MGnify/ENA primary metagenome ERZ1292629 (study PRJEB36523, sample SAMEA6512636) | groundwater metagenome | collected 2019-01-08 | study: AquaDiva: Metagenomics assemblies of 32 groundwater samples
GGGGGGCCTTGTTTCCGTACCTACGGAATTGGCGAACGGAATTTGGCGAACGGAATTTGGCGAACGGATTTCCGTACCTACGGAATTGGCGAACGGATTCTCGGACTGCGGGAAATCGTACCAGTGATAGACGTTCGGGGCGAACACTAAACGCCTGCACTTGTCTGGCAATCGTCGTTGTTTCTCAGGAAGGATATAACCATGCTTCACAAGACTGGCGACCGCTCTTTGCAGGGTTCGTGGACTGGCAGAGCATAAGCGGCACATATCTACCTCGTTCAGGTCCCAGCCAGGCGCACGGCTCATGGCATACTGACATAGGAGGCGCGCCAATGGCGAGAGTCGCGTATCTTCCAGGAGCGAATTGCGGCAGACGCTGAACCCGTCGGTGGGCTGCGTTCTGTGGATAACAATCTTCACGATCTCCCTCAAGAACGTCTGGGAACCTCTGCTTGAGGTCAGAGGCTCCCATGACGACACTTGGTATCCCGTCCGCTGGCCGGCGGTGGGCTTGGTCTAGTAACCACTCACATTCTACCAGAACCAGCCATGATTCTCAAACGGGCGCCCAGGGCTGGTCTAACTACTATTCTCCTGGCCCCAGCCGGATCCCATACTGCGGAGACCAGCCGCCGCCAAACCTAGCAACGCTCGTCTTCCTCCAACTCATCTTCGTCGAGCTCATCTTCGTCGAGCTCATCTTCGTCGAGCTCATCTTCGTCGAGCTCATCTTCGTCCATCATGGCCGCCTCGAAGTCCAAGTCTTCCCGACATTCGCGGCACAGACCACTGTCATCGCTGTTGCTCAGCGGCGCAAGGGGTTCGTCACAGATCTTACAGAGAACCATCTGAGGCCTGCTCCTTTTCCAGTTTCCCCTTCGCCGACTGAATCGCGTCTTGGAGGTGCTTGCCATAGACGTTCAGGTCATGCAGACTGGCCTTCTCTAGCCATTCCTTCACATCGAGATCAGGTGTAGAGGTGGCCTTCACAGCGGGGAACAGCTTGCGGATGCTCGCAAACACGATGGATTTGAGCTTGAACGCCGGTTCCAGAACAGCGCGTTCGGCAAGCAGTTCGCGGATCCGCTGTACCTTCAGCCCTCGCTTCACGTCGTTTCCGCCGTTGACCATACCACGACTCACCTCGACTCTATTGTACTCTTCGACCTGCTCGTTGCTCAGAGCCCGAACAGCAGCGATTGCCGCAAGCGTTTGCTCCTGATCAAGCTCAGTACAGGAGGAAACGTGGTACTCGTTCGAGAGCCAAAGGTTGTATCCTCCCAACGTGAGACCGCATTTCGCAACTTCGGCATGGAGCTTCTGTCGCTGCTCGCCATAAGCAGATTCACCAGCGATCTTGCCACCAATAGGTCCCTGAGCCTCCTTCGGATGTTCCAGGGGAACCATGTTCTCACTAACGCCATTCTCGTTGTTCGCTGCGTAAAGATCATCCGGTATGTCGTCGCTCGACGGAATTGCCGCTGCTGTTATTGGCTCGAATGCCGGGATGCTCCGAAGGTCATGGAGCTTCAAGCGGCTGCGTAGGTGGAGGACATAGATGGTCTTCCGCTTGCCTTTTACTTGGGCCTGCTGGGATTCTAGGGTTAAGTCAAGTGGAAGACCGGCTAATCGGCCTCCACATATCAGTTTTGCGAAGGCCATCTCGCTTTGCAGATTGAGGATCGTGTTGTAACTAGATGTGGCAATCTGCCAGACACCGAAGCCTGGGACATCGGGCAGTAGGAAACTCAGAATCCCGATTTCCTTGCATTGCCCCTTCAAGTACCATTCACAGCCCTTGTATGGGCAGGGAATGTCTGATATTTCGCCGGTATCGGGATTGACGGCACCGGCCGTCAATCCGTCCCCCTTGCAGATCAGGCCACGGCTCATCCCATACCGTTTGAGGTCGAGCCGCAGGTTGCCCTCAATCTCCTGCGCCGGTAGAAGGATAGGCAAACTAGTCGGCCTCTCGCCGAACTGCTCCTGCACTTCCACCGGGCATACAAAGTAGTCAACGGCTTTGGGGTGTTCCGAAGCCTGGCCGGTTTCCACCTTCACTCCCAGGCGAATCTTGCCCACGCGGGGCAACCGCCTGGCGTCTGATAATCCTTCAATCGGCATCGTTCTTCTCCTCCTTTAGCGTTCTGCGAATATAGCATCAATCTCGGCCTGCACGTGCGCAAAGTATTCCGCGTCCGTGCCGCTGAACCGGGCTCGCCTCCTTGCCTGCTGGCATTCGGCCTGCGCAGCCTGGGCAGCGCGGATGTGCTTACAGATTTCCGCTGTCCGGCGGAAGTACGGGCACGAACACGAGGGACGCGCCCAATCCGTTGTGTAGGCCATCATTCTCCTCCTTTTCCCCTGCCGTGGGGCTGCGGGGATTATCGCTCGACGCGCCGTACTGAGGAAGCAGTGCAAAGTCCATGGAGCGGACATCCTTCGCGGCAGGTGCGAACGTCAAACGTCCATACATTGCCGTCGTCAATCCGTGTTAGCCTCTTCCGGACCACCAATGCTCCACAGTCTTGGTGTCTACAATACTCGGCCTCATTCGGAAACTCTAGCGAGTCTTCAGACGATCTACTGCTAATTGCCATGATTTTTCCTCCTACCCCGCATGGGTATCATTCTCTCCCATCGTTTCCAAGGCGAAGCCAAGAAGCGCGAGCGTGTGGGCTGGATACCAACCTGTGGCACCCTTTTTGCGAACATGCAGAGCCCTCATGTGTTCGTCTTGCCATTTCATCGCAAACTCCAGAGAGTCTGCCTCGGCAATGAACCCGTCGTAGTCCGCCCTGGTGTCGATACCCAAGCATCTTGCTATCCAGAGTTCGAGTTCCTTTCGCCGCACAATCCGGGCAGGAATAGTGTGGCTGGACTCCTCAGAAACCAAAGCTTCTGCTGCCCATTTGCGCAATGTGCTCATACCATCGGCACTTTCCTCTACCATTCTTTCAGCCTCCTTACTGCTTGGTCGACTTCTGCTCTTTGGCAGAAGCAGGACTGGGCCCCTTTGTTAGCCAGTGCGGCTAGATTCGAGAATCCCTGTTCTCTACACTCGGCGGCCTCCTGTACGAAACGTAGTCCTTCCCGTTCCAGCCGCCTGGCGCGGCGGTCCAGATCACGGCAGCGCAGCCGCACAAATTCTTGATGCGCCGAATCTAGCCAGAGAAGGAGACCGCAAGCGCCAGCCACAAAAAGCGTTAGTGCGTTGAGGAAATTCATGTTGACAGATTCTCCTTGTTCAATTTGCGATAGACAACATAACGACGCGCCTCCAGCTTATAGCCGCCGCGGCCCAGTGCCTTGGCCACACTATCCCACTGGACCTGCCACTCACCGGCGATCTCCGAGCAGCTACGGCCGCACGCCAGCCAGTAATTTACTGCACTGGCAAGTTTATCTGTCTCCGGTAGCTTTCGTCTATTGCTCATCTTGGCCTCCGGTAATCATTATACAGCAGGGCCCAGGGAATGTCAGCCCGCCCGGACATTTATTTATTACTAGAGTTTCGCCGGGATGCCGCCCTCAGGTCTTTGTAAACGAAGCCATACCGCTTCAAAGCATAATACAGTGTATTATAGGTAGAGTTATGCCGTCGGCAAATGGTGTCCATATCCTCTCCCGCTTGCAGCCGCGCGGCAGCTTCTTGCACCTGGGAGCATGAGAGTTTTGCGTGGGCATAGTTGCCGGACCGAGGCTTGTGCAAACCTAAGCGAACTGCATGTTGGTGAACTGTTCCGCCTGAGAGACCCACTGCGCGTCCGATCTCTCTCCAAGAAGCGCGAGCGGCTATCAGGGGCTCAACAATGGCACAGAAGTTCATATCCCATTGCTCTCGTCGCTTGATGAAATTAGCGCGATTCATACAGAGCAATTCCTCCTTTGTGTAAGGAAGCGCATGTTCGGACTTCGGTGTCGCTGTGCCTTCTGTCTTATGCTTTGCCTTGTCGCGCTTGGCAATAACATCTTGCCACGTGCCTAGGTAAAGATGGTTAGGTTTACAACAAGCACGGTTTCCACATGACTGCAGAACATAGAACTCATCGGGCACGGGCGCCACGGCCAGCCGATAGGCTACCCTGTGGGCATACTTGCTGCGTCCAAACACGATAATGCGCCCGAACCCATACTGGTCTTTACCCCCCTGCCACTCCCAACAACCTGAACCATCAGTGGCTTCGCGCATTCGATTCCAGAAGGTACGGTCCGTACTGTCACCGTACTGCATTTCTAGTCTCCAACCTCGCATGAGGATTTGCAGTCACAAGGCATTTCAAGCCAGGCCGTCAATAGCTCTTCGACCAGCCGGCCGAAGGTTACGTGTTCGCCTGTGACGGCGCGAATCGTTGCAAGGCGGACTCCGACAGCGGCGCGAAGTTCCTTGCTCATACGCCATCCGACCGTTATACGCTGACCTCTGTTCATATTATGGCCTCCTGTCTCATTCCTCTGTTGCCCCGGCGTCCAGAGCGGTTCACCGCCCTGAATCGGCGTCCGATAGTCATGCGTTAGGCATTTGAACCCTTCCCGCAGTTCTCTCATGTTCTTAGCTCTTTTCCTGGTTCTTCTGGGCGCCCAACTACTTCCATTGCTTTATGTGCTAGGCCAATAAAGTCAATGTTTCTGTTACTATACCTGGTAGTAAGAGCAACGCTTATTGCTGTACGCGCGGCGGTCACTTGGGCACTTCGACTACTAAAGACAGCTGTCTTCGTCGCAAGCAGAGCCGGCAAGTTCCCTTCAGGTACCATAGCACGAGCAGCACAAGCGCTCTGTTGTGTTCTGTCTGCTCCAGACAACCAGTCAGCAGCCCACTCGACGTGGTTCTGGCTTTGTGGGAGTTCTAATGAACAAAGAATTGCAAACCCAATCCTTTGTTCAGCACTTACAACTGGGACCTCTATCGGCTCTATTGTTGTGAAGCGCTCACAGCCAGATTTTAGGCCATTGGTAATCCGCTGTCCCGATGCTCGTCCACGCCATAGGATGTGTCCTGGTTCCCTCATATACTCTGCATCCACCACGTCCATGAGGACTGCCAGTATCTCATCCTCATAAAAGTGTATACAGCCGTTCCTGCACAATTCACCCTTGAAAGCCACCCGGTGGCTTACACCACAGCCCCACTGCAACTGTTTATCTTCTACATTCCCAGTTATCCACAGTGAGTTGCTGAACTTGTAGTCTGCCATCACTTTTAGCTCCTCTCCTGCGTTATTTTGGCGATCAAGTCCGGCGTCCAGCACCGCGTGAAGGCCTCCTCTCCCTGCCGCCATCCGTGGGTAGCAGGACGCTGGTAGCGGCAGCAGTTATCACACCACTCCTCCCCGTCCAGAACCTCGCGGATTGGACCGCCACAGCTATGGCACCGACGGCAATTCATTCTCGTTTCCCTCTTTTCCTATCGCCCATGATTCCCGGCGGTCCCCTGCGTTCTCTTTTCCAGGTTGTTCCCCTTCTTGCGGTTTCGCCTAAGGGGTCTTGGATACCTACGCACTCAACGGGGCTGGCCTCCGCCTCTATGATTGTCCTCTTGGTCCCGACTTGCCACGGGGCCTGGCGCATTACGTCCGCCTACGTCATTGTAGGCGGAGGGCTCTGCGTCTATGCGCGCGCTTTTCACGCCTGGCAAGCTGTGTAAATCGCCGTTTTCCCTCCGCACTGCCTGTTGTTTACAACTAGCGACTCGAAGATACTCATAGTAGCTTCGAGACCATAGCGCGATGTGCTGCACGGGCCGATGCCGTCTTCCCACCACGTGATGGTGTACGCGCCATTGATTGGGCCTGATAGCGCGATGTCGTCATTTAGCAATTGCGACCGACTGCGCAACAAGGCCGACCGTGTGCGGCTGTCAGTCATGCTGACTAGGCATCGGGGGTCTGATTCCCGGTAAATGTAAATGTCCTCCTGAGTGTATACATCTGGCTGCTGCTGACTCATTCTCTGCCTCCCTCTATGCTTGTCCTGCGTGGCCCCGACTTGCCACGGGGCCTGTCGCATTACCTCCGCGTCAAATACCAACTCTTGTTTTTTCGGCTCCACTGCCAGCCCGAGCAGATGAGCTCTGCGCGTACCCGTTCAGATGGCTCTGTCCTGAAGCGCGCCCAGAGCCATTGGCCTGTCTTCACGACTTCTGCGCCTAATTCTGTTGCGCGCGCGGCATACGCCCGAAGCTCGTTGTCTGACATTTCTTCTCCTCCACTTCCGCTCGAAGCTCACGGATGGACTGCTCCACACCACGGATGTCGGCGGTCGTGCTGCACGTAGCAGCGACGTCTTCTGCAATGTTTGCCAGGGCGCGGCGAAGTTCACGATACCTTCGCCGGAGCGGGGTGTAGGTTGCCATCAAGAGTATGTCTTCTCGGATGGCATTGAGATCGTCATAGCCGGAACCGGTTTGCAGTTTCGGTGTCGTCATTGTCTATCTCCTTCCCTCCGTTTGCTTTGCTAACGTATAGCTTTGGGGGTGCCCCCACCCGTAAGGCGGTGGGGGCTGCACGAGTTTCACGCCGAAGGGAATCGGAATCGGCCAGCGGGTCGTCGTCGTGGTGGTCTTGCGGCAAAGTCTGCGGCAGTCAGGCGACGATTCGCGGCAACGGTGCGCTCTACTTCCGCCCGAAGTGTACGGATGGACTCCTCCACCTCGAGCATGTCGGCAGTGGTGCTGAGAGCAACGTCAATGTCTTCTTCAATGTTTGCCAGCGCGCGGCGAAGTTCACGATAACGACAGCGCAGTGGGAAATCGTGTGGCATAGCCATTATCATGTCTTGAATCGCATTCAGATCGTCATAGCCAGGGCCTGTTTCCAATTTGGCCATTGTCGTATCTCCTTCGGTTATCAAAGTCCTTCGCCGGTGTTCCCCGGCGTCTAGCGTGCCATCATTATAGCAAGGCGCGATGAAGCTGTCAATGAAAACCACGAGGGCCGAATATGTTTTTTGTGTCTGAGTTGGGCAAATCTGGGGAAATTTTCGTGTTGTTGTTGAACAGACAGCGTAAGTGTGAACACATGACGAAGACATTTGTGGCAGAAGTGGCCGCTCTGTGAACGTTCTCGCAGATTCTGTGAAATGCGGATGAACGATTTGTGATATGGCTCAGCACTTGACAATGGCCGAAAACCAGTGTATAATGAACCCGGGAGCACTGACAAGATGCGTCATCGACCTGAATGCCTGCGATGCAGTCATTGGAATTTGAAATGGTTCCACCTTGACTGTCCAATCTTCAAGGATGCGGCCGTAACACACAGTTTTGCCATGGCCGTAGACGGCTTCTGTCGGCGTTTCACTCCGAAGACTCCCGCTCCCGCATCGCGCACGCCAAAGCCCGTGCGCAACCACTTCTTCTCTGGTAAAGAGGCTCCGGTTTTATCACGAAACCGGGGCCTCCTTTTTCAACTCTCAGAAGACACAACCAGGCGCTCTTAGCTACGGCGGGGCGCACAACGGCGCGATGTGGGGTGTGGCACATTATGACAATCAATTGGTGGTATTTGCTCAAACGCAAGACTGCTCCATCAGATCCTAGGGAGCATGAGATATGGCTGGCGTGGCAACGCTGGCGCTAGTCAAAGGCGGCGGGTCCTAGGGTAGCTCCCGAAGACCCCGACTCCGACGGGACTGGACCCGCCTTGTCTTTTCGGAGGCACTTCGGAGGTGCCAGGTGGCCGGAAACAATCCGCAGGTACGAATTCTATGTAGGGCAATCAAGAATGGGTGCTTCAAGGAATGGACTGCGGCGGAACTAAAGATCTGGCTTGTCCTGAAAGCACATCAGAACAGTAAGGACAAGAAGGTCTGGCCGTCGTACTCTACCTTGCAAAACTGTACCGGCCTCAATGCTGCGGGGGTACATAGAGGATTGCAGCGACTTGTTAGGCGTAAGGAGTTGAGAGTACTCGCTCAGGGTACGCCGACTGAGAGTACAAAGTATGAGATGGTGGATTGAGTGTTTGCCCGTTCCTCGTGCCCAAATGAGCAGACCAGATTCCGTTGACGGAAAACCCGTCAACGGAAATACGTACCATTCTACGGAAATCCGTTCGCCAAATTCCGTTCGCCAATTCCGTAGGTACGGAAATCCGTTCGCCAATTCCGACACTACGGAAATCCGTTCGCCAAATTCCGTTCGCCAAATAGGGGGGTACTACCAAAATGATAGTACCTGGTACTACCAAAATGATAGTACCAGGTACTACCAAAATGATAGTCGAAGTAACTCCATCTTCTTAAGTAACTCCATCTTCTTAAGTATCACCCCCCTTCTTCCCCCCTCTAAGGGGGAACTGTCGCGCACTTCGTTTGCGACAGGCGCGCCTTTTTTGTAGGCTTTCGTAGCGCAAAGACGCAAAGGGAGCCGGAGCAGAGCCGGACAGCGAGCTGGAGCAGAACCGGACAGAGACTATGCCTGGTGACCGAAAACCTAGATATGATAACCGGCAGTCTAACGGGACGTTCGGGGCGGGGAACTGTGCTAATCCTGCGGGGGCTCCCAGCGTGCCGCATGAGTTCGGGCGGCTCGCCAGGCGTAAGTCTCTACCTGCCCTGAAGTTCTGTATCAAGGTTGTTGAAAGTCGGGAGCCGAACGCGCGGCTGCCCGATAAGCTGCGGGCGGCTGAGCTCATCATGGATCGTGGCTTTGGGAAGCCAAAGCAGGCAGTGGATGTGAATCTGTACCTTGAGCTTACAAACGAACAACTTAGAGCAGAAGCGGAGCGAATTGCTGGAGAGGCAAGCGAGATTGCAGCAGAGCTCGCGGGACTTGAAGGAAGCAGCGGCAGCGCGGGGAGTACAACTTGTTTCGAGCAGGCCGCAGAATCCCTTCAAGAATGAGTGGCAATTCTTGTGTGAGGCTGTCTCAACGCTTGACGAAGCTGCCGGCCTGGAGCGGCCATTCCCGCAGTGGGAGTACCTGAAGGAACTGACTGAGCGGCGTCGGCAGTTCTTTCTCGACCCGCCGATTCACGCATATGAGAAGTGTCGCCGCATGTTCGTGACCTGGTGGATGCTGGCTTTGTACCTTTACGACACGTTGACGCAGAAGAACCACGCGAATTTCGTAGGCTCGCGGAAGCTGGAGGCGTCAGCGTACCTGCTGGGGCCCCAGAGAATGTTAGGCATCTGGGAACGCATAAAGCCCAAGGTGTGGCAGAACAAGCCGCTGTTGGTGCCCGAGAGCAAGAACGGGCTCGGATATGAGCGACTGCTCTGCCCTGAGACTGGGAGCTACGTTCAGGCGATAGCGAGCGGCGCGGATCAGCTGCGGCAGTACACTGCCTCGAATGTGTTCTGCGATGAGATAGCTTTTTGGGACCGCTGGGCGGACTCATGGAGTGCGATGCGGCCGACGATTGAGGGCGGCGGGCATATAGATCTTGTAACGACGCCCGACCCGCTTTCGGAGGCGGACGAGGTATACTATCCGAGAATCAGTACCCTCATTTCCGTCAACGGAAATGAGTGATAGCTATCAAAGGAAGTAGCTCTAGGCAGGAGGACGAATGGAAATGGCAAATGACTCAGAGACCGTAAACCCAAGCGAGACTTCGACAACGATTCCCGTGGCTGAGCCGAGTAAGCTTTCGATGTGGGAGCTTGTAGTGCTTGTTCAGAAGCATGAAACTCAGCTCACAGCCCACCTTGGTTTGCTTGTGGACTTCGCTGCCAGGGCGCGGGAGGGACTCTCGGCTCTTGGTGAACGCATCGCTGATGTTGAACAACTAATCGAGGGCGGCCTGATCGACAGCGGGTTTGGAAAGATTCCCAGGGCAGCAGAAGCCCGGGCCCGGATTCATGTGCGTCAAGAAGAAAAGAGAGATGCAGGGAATAACAGAGCGCACGACTGAGACTGGCATTCGGGTAGTCGAGATTGACTTTGAGGCCAACCCGGAGAAGCGCAGCCCTGAGTGGGAAATCGAGGCGCGCAGAGGCTACACGAGTGAATCAGCGTTTCGTCGGGAGATGAGGCGTGACAGAACGGTAGCTAGCGGCATCGGTATCTACAGCGAGGAGTTCAGCCGCTCAGCGCATGTGGCCCCGGAGCCACTTGCGCCGAAGCCAGGGAGCCCGATGGTGTTTGGCTTTGATTTCGGCCTAACTCCCGCCTGCGTGTGGGCGCGGGTCTTGGCCTGGGGCGGCCTGCGCGTCTTTCGGGAGACCGTGACATGGGATGGCCGCGGAGACCCGAAGACCCAGGGCAGTGATCGATTGGCCGAGAAGGTTGACTTGGCAAGGCGACGAGAGTATCCTGAATGCACGCTGGAAACCGTTTATTGTGATCCCAGTGGTTGGGACCGCGGGGAGCGAGATGAGCGAACGTGTGTATCTGGCTTGCAGGAAAGGTTCGGGGCTGAGGTGAATATACTTCCAGGGCCCAAGACCTTTGAGGCAAGGAGGTCTCCCATGCGCCGGATGCTTGGCCGGATAAGGCAAGGAGAGCCTTGGATATGGATTTCTCCGACTTGCACGATGCTTATCCAGGCCCTCTCTGGGGCCTATCGGTACAGGAGTAGCGGCGAGGGTGGGAACATGGTGCTCTCCACGCAGCCCGACAAGAATGCTTGGAGCCATATTGCCGAGGCGTTCGAGTACCTTGTTGGCGGGCTCTACGGAGTGCTAGAACCAGACGAGGAACTGCCAGAGACGATCTACCAGGAACGGAGCGCGCTGAGGGCGGGGATATACTGAGGGGAGGTATCTGTGGAAGCGTATATAGAGTTGGACGGTAAGAGAATTGGCGCCAGTTGGTTCGTGGCAATCGAAAGAAGGCTGAGCGACTTGGAAGCTCGATTGTTACGACACGTCGCTGATAGCCGTCCTACGGTCTCCGAAGGTCAGAGAGGCGCGGACGTGCTTATTGGAAGCGAGCTATGTGATGCGAGCCCGGATTCACTGAACGAGGAAGGAAAGGTGTCGGAATGAAAAGTATGGATGTCCTTCATGCGCTGAAGAAAGCCCTGAAGGAAATTGAACACTCGGCGAATGTGATGTTCATCAAGAACGCTGTCGCAGGTCAAGGCGGGGATGCGCCAGCGGAGAGCCAGGGAGTTGCAGGGAGGGGTGGTAACGTCATCTTGAGATCACCCTGTATCATTGTCTTAGAGGTTCATGCTCCTGTTGTCACGCTAGAACCCCTGGAGGAACCAGAGGCAGACGAGGATCAAGAAGACCCAGGCTCCAGTAAGATCACCCCATGATAGAAAGAACTTTTGCGGGAGCGTGATGAGACCGGAGGGAGAGATAGCCTAATGGCAACCTGGGCCTACCGGAGAAACCATTGACATCTACTACTTGGATGAGATTAGAGAGGAAGTTTTTGTCCACACTTTGCCTCTCTACAGAGACGTTCACGGCGGCCAGCGCATGAGGAGGCTAGGGCCTGAGGAGGAAGAAGCTACATGACACAAGGTTACGCGTCACAGTGTGATTACTGCCACGTTTTCGTCTTCTCCCAAAAGGATGGGAGCTCATGGGTGCTGCCAGAGGGTTGGCTCGTAATTTGCCTTGCGCCCGGCTCGGGTAACGACCCGAGCCCCGAGACTAAGCTAGACCTCTGTTCGACGGAGTGCGCCGAAGGCGTAATTAAGAGAGCTGACCTAATGGCAGATGTCAATAAGCGCAGGAAGGCAAAAGGATGATAGTGATTGAGACTGAGACACTCCAGTGGATAGCGTCCGTTGTTGCTTTAGTGTGTATCGTGGGGTTGGTGTTAGAGGTCTGGCGACTGAGGCGGCGCATAAACCAACACGGTCATGGTCTTGACGCTGAACTCGCCGTGCTGATTCGGAATCACAGACACAGGGCCAAAAAGAGTGGACAGACGGGGCCCCCGATGCTGCCCACGGGACCCAAAGACGACGAACAAGAAGCTGAACAGAAGGAGCCACAGGGTTAGGAGGAATCAACATGTCGAATGTGCTACTACTCGTCATCAGCGTTGTTATGGTGGCGACAGGGATAATCGTAAATGTGCTTGCGTCGCGGCTAGGGCGGAGCGGCAGGAAAGAGCTCCGCGATACAGAGGCCATGTTGGCTCGGAGGCGACAGGAAGGATGGGAGACCTTAGATGGCGCTGACTGACCACAGATTCGTCTGTGTTGAGTGGTGCGACGCTGTTTTCCAGCCGGAAGAGACAAAGCCCGAGGGGTTCCTCGGGGACTTCGTTCTGACTTCCTGTGGCATTGTGGCGGGGGAGACTGAACGTACTTTGAGTCTCGGCCATGCCCTTCAAGATGGGCGGTTCCGCTGGATCTTGCACATTCCAAAGGGCCTGATTCGGCAGATTAGGGAACTGGGTGTCGCCGGGGAATGAAAAGCTAGGAGTGAGGAATTGACAGAGGTAGGGTTACCGGAAGTAGGACAGGGGCCATGGACACTACAAACGTGCAAATACTGTCATGGAAAGGGTTGCTACGAGTGCTGGGACAGTGGCGTAACCCCCGTAACTCCCAGCGGCTTAGAGATGGACTGGACCCTTTGTACGCTCGAAAACATGCGTGAGGGCGGATTCAAGCTACCTAAGGAGGTTGCGCTGAAGTTGACGCCCATCCGTGAATTTGGCACCCTGTTGCGCCTCGTCCTCGATGGAATGCAGTCCTTGGCTGTTGTGCTTACGATGGCAGGTAGCAGCATCGTACTAAGCGATTTGATGATTGAGATGCCTAAGTCGGAGGCATGACTCATGCCAGTGAAGTCAAAAGCACAGGCCCGGAAGTTTTTCGCGATGCAGAGGCGCGGTGAGATCAGCAAAGCGACACTGGATGAGTGGACAAAGGGCGTCAACATATCAAAGCTGCCAGCGCGAGTGAGACACAAGCGGAAGAAGCGGTGACGCACGATGTCGTACAGAGGGCTTCCGGAGGTGAACTATGGCAACCAAGAAAAGCTCTCGCCCCGGCGCGGGCGGTAGGTTCGCCGCCCTAAAAGCGAAGATAGCCGCCCGCGGCAAGGTCAGGAATCCTGGTGCGGTTGCAGCAGCGATTGGACGGAAGAAATACGGCCAGTCACAAATGACGAAGTGGAGTGTAGCAGGGAGGAAGCGAGCTCAGCGGCGGAGAAGCGTGACTACGAGCTGATTCAGTAATCAAAGGAACAACATCATATTTGCCCAGGGCGAGCCGGGGAACACCGGAAGCTTATTGGGAGCGAGGCGTAGGACTAGTGCACTAGCTAGTTCTGCGCCTTTGTCGTTCTGGGCTTCTTTTCTGGAGCGCAAGGGCTATGACCTGGTTGCGAACGATGAGCACAGACCTGCTGACAGACGGGTGCCAGCTCCGGGAGGGACTCGCTCTTGTGCTGGTGCGGGTTCCACCCGAGCAGGCGTCGGAGAACATCCTCTATGCGGAGCTTGATGCTCCCGTACAACCTGTTGGACTGGTGAAAAACCTGGGGCCACCTGAGCGCACGCGCAAAGGGATTCCAATCCTGTGGGAGGTAGAAGAACACGATTGGGTTATCTTTGAGGGGCGGGCAGCGCGGCTCTGGCAGACCGAAGAAGGGGATTTGCTGGCGCTGATGCGTCGGGAAGACATTTTGGCGGTGATAGAGACAGATGCCAGAAGTTGAAAGCACAGTTTTCGGGAATCGCGCCCGGCTATCGGCGGATAGCCGGCATGTGCTGGAGCTCGAGTTGACGGAGCAGTTTACGCGTTCCTACGCGGACAGTTCAGAGCTCAGAGACGACGTGCGCGTATGGCGGGACCAATACAGGGGCAACCTGCCTGAAAAACCCGAGGCGTGGAGCTCGAACGTCAACATACCGGCGACAAAAGCCGTTGTAGACACGATTGCGGAACAGCTTCAGGCCGTTGCCCTCTCTGTCGAGCCGATATTCGAGGTTGAGGCGCTCTCTGCAGAATTCGATGACGAGGCGCCTGGAGAGGAAGCCTGGCTTCAGTACTGGTGTCGGCGGCTGAGGCTTTCCCAAAAGGGAGCCCTAGCAATAAAGGACGCCCTAATCACTGGTACCTCCTGGATAAGCACAGGCGTGCGTAGTGTTCGGAAATCGGAGGGACGGGCGGAAGGTGGGGAGGCCTATGAGACGGTGAGAGCAGAGAACCTTGATGCTGTGCCCACCATTGGATACGTGACATTTGAGGACATGTGCCTGATTCCGTTTCGGGCCCCATCGTTCGCACGAGCAAAGGGGGCCTTTCGGCGGCTATGGCTGCGTTGGGCGGATGTGAAGGCTGCCGGAGGCTCATTTTACGAAGACGCTGTAGCACGACTCGAAGCGCGATGGAGAAATGAGGCTGTCCAAACGCAGTTACAGGAGCAACAGGGAGTTGGTGTAAGCAGCGCAGAAACGCTCTGGGCGGCTGAATTCGAGTGTTGGGAGGGGGTCTACCGATTTGCAGAAAAAAGCGACCAGGAGGAACGCGAGCTCCTCGTTCTGGTGGCGTTTGAGATAGGCACTGGAACTGAGGCGATACTGCTGCGGTGTACGGACTTCCGAGTATCCTTCGGCGAGGAGGCGCCATGGCCGTTCCACGTGGTGCGCCAAGAGCCAATTCCGAACTCCATGTGGGGCGGGAGTGTTTGCGAGACGATACGAGGGATTCAGGCTTGGATGAACGCAACATTCAACCAGGCGACGGATGGGGTAAGCATGACCATTGCGCCGCCCATAGCGCTCACTCCCGCAAGTCAGGGAATGCAGCGTGGCTGGAAGTGGGGCCCAATGCAGAAATGGCTGATTACGAACCCGGCAGACGTGCAGGTCATGTCGCCCGGCCCAGGCGTCGCCCAAGGGGTGGCCGTAGCCATGGGCCAGATGGAGTTCGCCCGGCAGTGGCTGGAACGAAGCACAGGAGCCACCGATTTGGCGATGGCGAAACCCGCTGAGGGCAGGCGCACAGCCTTTGAGATCGGCGCCATTGTGGAAGCGGGGAACCTGAAGTTTGAGGGAATGGTCGCACGGATCGAAGTTGGCATAGAAGACGGAGAAGGGTTGGAAAGTGTCGCGGAATCGTTGATGAACATTATCTACCGATTCCTTCCCAGGGAACCCATTGCCTACAGGCTAGGTGAGGGTAAGTCTGCCTGGCGGACAAGCAACCCCGGGGCCGCCGACGGCTCCTACAGATTTAGTGTAAAAGGGACGAGCAAGATAGCGAACCCGGAGATACGGTTCAAGCGAGCAATGGCGACAATGCAAGCAATTGGGAACGAGCCATTCCTTGCGATCAGCCCGCTGGATGGGCCACAGGCGCTGTTGGAAAAGATACGGCGCCGATGGCAGGCACATGTGGAATACTGGCAATCTCTGGGGCACAAGACCCCGACTTCATTCATAGGCGACGAGCCGCAGACATTACAGGAGGCACTCAGTGTGGCGGTGGTTATTGCGCCTGATGCGGCGCAGAACATCATCGAATCGATGCAAGGTGGAGGAGCCAGACCGGGAGGGCCCGCAGGTGGGTCTGCCGCCGCTGGTCTACCGGGCGGAGGTCCTGCCGTCCCGTCAGGAGGACGAGTGGGAGCGCCAGAGCCTGCTCAGGGATTACCGGGGCCTGCTATCACACCCGGGATGGGCGCGCCTCTCGAATGACATCGGCGGCGAATTCTCACGCGCTAACAACTCCTTGGTAGATAGCGCGTGGCGCTCGCCTGAGACGGCTGAAGAGTTCGCCTTGCGTATTTCGCAGTTGCAGCAGTTCATGGCCGCCTGCCGGGCCGTCGTGAACATTCCGAGGCGGGCAATAGAGGTGGCCGAGAGTGTAGGCGGGAAACCATGAGCGGTGATGAAGCTAAGGCAATGCAAACCGACTAGGTTAGCTCCATGGAGGGATGATACAACATGGCTGATTTGGAAGAGACACAAGAGCAAGCAGGGGAGGAGGCGCCGGTAGGCGACGTCGAAGCGGCGTCCGCAGAGACGCCACGCCCGGCAGCCCTCTCGGAGCAGGAGCGGAGGACCTGGGAGGGTCGCCTTCGCACGGAGCAGTCCCGACTTGGAAACATAGCAACCAACCTGGCGCAATACGGGTTGGAAGCGGATCAGTACGGGAATGTGCAGCAAATGGCTGGGTACGAAGCGCCCGTGTCTGAGGCTGAGGATATTATTGACTATGAAGACCCCGCCCAAACGAGAGCGCGAATCTCTGCGCTTGCCGACCAGCGGGCGACACAGATAGTCGGGGGCGCCCTGAAGGCGATTGCGCCGCTTCTAGGCGACCTCTATGAAGATCGCCTGATGCGCAAGTATACCGACTGGGGCGATATTGGGGCTGACACGGAGCAGTTGCTCCGCCAGTCGGGGTTCCAAAACGCGATACAAGCTGCGGCCATGCGCCCTGATATTCTCAACATGGCTGTTCTGGCGGCGCGGGGGAAGCGAGCAGGCGCGACAGGAGGCCAGCGTACTCAAAGGGCCGCAGAGGCCCCCGGAGCTGAGGAAGAGCGGAAGCGGCGTATCGAAGAAGCTGCTGACGTAGGTGGTTCAGTCCTCACACAGATGAAGAGAGTGGGGCTCCACTTTACGCCGGAGGAGGAGCAATACCGTCGTGAGCAGGGACTCAGTGAGGAAGAGCTTGCCGAGTCTCTTGCTGGGCCCGTCGTAATTGATGTGCTGGGCAAAAAGAAAGGAAGGAAGGCATAGATGGCGCACAAGAGGAAGCCGCCACCGCCAGACCCACCAGAGCTGATAGCCGTCAGAGAGCGCATGAAGCCGATAGACGGGACACTGGTCATCCGAACCCCGGAGTTTGACAAGCTCTGGCATTTGCGGTGGGTGAACAAACACGACAACTGGTTCTGGCGCGAGTGCGCCAGATACGGATATGAGAAAGTGAAGCCCGGGGAAGTCCAGACGCCAGGAGCCAGGGGAGACAAAACAGCAGGGGAGATAACTCACGGAGACCTGATGCTCTGCAAATGCCCGCTTGTTGATTGGCAGAGGCGCCAAGACGACAAGGAGCTATTCATGATGGCGCAGCTCGAAGGTCGGATGCTAGGCATCAAGGAGGCCGCGGCGTCCGGCCAACACGCGATCTCAGTAGAACAGACGCTAACGATAGGTGAAGGAACACGCGAAAAAGTAATCAAGGTTTGATTTAGACCGCCCCCGTCTGCCTTAGGGGGATGGGCAAAGCGGAGCATTCTCAAATTTGCGTTCGTTGCGCCTTCCAGTTAGGAACCAAGCGCGTCGAGCGCACCCACAGCAGTACAGCCAAGGGCTTCTCTACTGCGATAACCTCTCCCGCCCTGGGAGACCAAGAATCGCAGGAGCGAGGAGGCCACCCTGTAGCTCGTCGTGTGGTATCGCAGGCGTCCCAAAGCGATTTGGGATAGCACAAAACACACAGTAGGAGGTACAGGGTATATGGCTACCCTCCCGATTCAACCACCGCAGTGGCACCGCACGCCCTATAACAACGCGCCAGAAATCAAAGGGTCGCTTCTCGAAGCGGACTCACAGACGTTCCTCGAAGGGGACCTTGTGTATTCGAATGCTGGCGCGGTGACAGTATGCGGCGCCGATCCCACACAAATCGCTGGCCTTGCTGCGAAAGCAGGCACGAATGTGACCAGCGGCAACGCCGCCATTCCTTTCATGGTAATACGCGGCGGCGATGAGTTCATTATGAGCCTCTACCACGCGACACCCGCATCCGCCTTACAGTCCGGCGTCAGCGTAGGAACAGCCTACGAGATTGCCCGAGTGACTGTCAGCGGCGCGACGTGCTGGTGTGTAGATATGGCTGAGACGACCAACGAACGTGTGGTCGTTGTTGACCTCTACCCGAGCGATGCTACGACCGACCTGTATGGTCGGGTCATTGTTCGGTTCTTGAACACCGCGCTGGATGGTGCAACCCAGCGTAATAACGTCCTTCAACTCTGGCAATAGGGGGTGACAAACAATGCCAACAGGAAGAATCATCAAGACAGGGTTGACCGACCTCTATGACCAGCGAATCAAGAAGGCTTGGTCAATAGGCTGGGAACCACAAGACGAGGGCTACGCAGACGTATACGCCCTCATAGACATCACGACTGAAGATTTCCGGGCGTCGTTTGTCAGCGGTTTCGGCCAATGGCCCCGGAAGGAGATGGGCGCGAATGTCGCATTCGACAGTATCTACCAGGGATACGATGTGACAATCACGCCTGCGACTTATGCGTTAGCTTTCACGATAGAGAAAGAGACCTGGCAGGACGACCCGCATGGTTTACTTGGCCAAGGACTCTCTCGGAACCTCGGACAGATGGGGCGCTACACTGAGCAGGTGCTCGCCGCGGCCCAGTTCAATACAGCGTTCACTGCCACTGCGGTTAGTCCGTGGATGAGTGGCGGTGACGGTCAATACTTCCTCGACACGGACCACCCGATCCAGTCGGGTGGAACCTACGCCAACAAGCCCGCCAGTGACGTTGACTTTTCCGTCACGGCTCTACAAGACAGCCTCCTGCGACTCCAGAAGGTACAAGGTCCTCGTGGTGAGCTGCAAGGGCTGAAGGGTGAGCTTGTTGTTGTCAGTTCCGACCAAGTGTGGTTGGTACGCGAAATACTCGGTTCGCCACAGCTTCCGTACATCGAGACTAGCACGCCGAACGTCGCGCGTGAGGGTCTGAAGTACAAAGTCTGGGCGCACCTGACTGACTCTGACACCTGGTTTGTCCGGTCGAAGATGGCGCCGATGCAGGATGGCCGTCCGACTGGTCCTGGCGCGACGACAGTATGTGTTTGGCGCCAGCAGCCTGAGTTTGATCGTGACAACGTGTTCACTTCCGGCGACCGCGAGTACAAGGGCGACATGCGCTTGGCCTACGGGCGTTTGGATTGGCGCGGGTGGGACGGCAGCGCTGGCGGATAGTTGCCTAGCGATAGACCATGACGGGGGCCGACTTCGGCCGGCCCCCCATACAGGAGGAAACGAAAATGGCGCGAGCTTCGAGAACACGTTCTCACTTTGAGAACGCGACGATTATCGGCAACACGCGGCATGGAGACGCAAGTGGCGACATAGTGCTGCGAATCTTTGCCGTGGATAGTGATGACATCAGCGGTTCGCCGACCGCTACATTCTCTGTGACCGACACAGGGAATATCGTAGTTGGCGGCACCATAGGCTTGACGGGCGCGTTGACCGTCACGTCCATCACTTGCTCTGACTCGAGCCTGGGCGTAACCGGGCTGGCGGGCTCCGGCAGCGGCACTGGTGGGGTGATAGCCCTGACCTCCGGCGCTGGCGGCGCAACAGGCGCAGGCGGCGCCTTGACTGCCGTGGCAGGCGCTGGTGGTTCCACATCTGGAAACGGTGGGGCTATCACGTTCACTGGCGGCGCTGGAACGGCAGGTAACGCTACTGGCGGCGCTGCGTCGCTGGTTGGTGGAGCTGGACAAGGCAACGTCGCTGGCGGAGCGGGTGCGCTCACCGGTGGCGCTGGCGGAGCTACGGGAGCCGGTGGTGCGATTTCAGTCACCTCCGGCGCAGGCGGAGCAACGTCCGGCGCGTCAGGGGCAGTGACTATTGGATCTGGCACGACAACTTCCGGGGCATCAGGGGCGGTGACGCTCCGCAGTGGCGCTCCGACTGGTGGAAACGGTGGCGCTGTCAACATTACAGGCGCGGCCGGCAACGGCTCCAACAACACTGGGGGAACCGTTGCAATCACGGCAGGCGCCTCTATTGGCACTGGCGCTGGCGGCGCGGTCACGATTACCGCTGGGGCTGCCGACCTTACTGTTACGAGCGGTGCTGGTGGCGCCATCACCCTTACCGCTGGCGGAGCAAGCCCCTCTGGCGGTTCTGGAAACGGTGGTGCAATTACCGGTACTGCGGGAGGCGGAAACGCAGCTAATGGCGGCGCGGTGACTTTCACAGCAGGCGCAGGTGGCACAACCGGTGGCGCCGCGAGCCTGATTGGTGGCGCTGGCGCCGCTGGTGCGGGCGTTGGTGGCGCAGCTGCGCTTACTGGTGGCTCGGGCGCCGGCGCTGCTGCTGGTGGCGCGACCTCGGCAACTGGCGGGGCCGGCGGGGCCACAGGCGCAGGTGGTGCAATCAACGTGACATCAGGCGCGGGAGGTTCGACCTCCGGCGCATCAGGGGCCGTGACAATCGGATCTGGCACAACAACTTCTGGCGCATCGGGCGCAGTCACACTGCGCAGCGGGGCTCCGACTGGTGGAAACGGTGGCGCTGTCAACATCACGGGCGCGGCCGGGAACGGCGCTGACAACACTGGGGGAACGATAACAGCCACTGCCGGGGCCTCTGCTGGTTCCGGTACGGGTGGCGCAGTCGCCCTAGTGGGTGGACAAGGTGGCGCCACGGGCGCAGGCGGCGCGGTTAGTGCAACTGCTGGCGCTGGTGGTTCCACATCTGGAACCGGTGGCGCTGTGACGTTCACAGCGGGTGCAGGAACCGCCGGGAACGCAAATGGCGGGGCAGCCTCTTTGGTAGGTGGAGCCGCCCAGGGCACAGGCACAGGCGGCACAAGCGCGGTAACAGGCGGCGCGAGCGGCGCCGGTGCGACTGGCACTGGTGGGGCAGTGAGTCTCATCGGTGGCGCTTCGGCGGCTACAGACGGAGCCGGTGGAGCGGCACAGGCCGTCGGTGGCGCAGGAAGAGGAACTGGCGCTGGTGGAGCTGGCGCCCTTACCGGCGGCGCTGCTGGGGCGACGGGTACTGGTGGTGGCGTGAGTCTCACGTCCGGTGCAGGAGGTTCAACCTCTGGCGCGTCAGGGGCAACGCTCATAGCGAGTGGCACTACCACCTCTGGTAACTCTGGCGGTATCACCATTCAGCCAGGCGCACCTACCGGCGGCAACGGTGGTGCTGTCAATATCACAGGAGCCGCTGGAAATGCTTCCAACAACGTCGGCTCGACCATCACGGCAACCGCAGGCGCATCTGTTGGCTCTGGAGCCGGCGGCGCGGTCGCCCTGGTCGGCGCCGTTGGCGGAGCTACCGGGGCTGGCGGAGCCGTAACAGGAACCGGCGGCGCTGGTGGTTCCACATCTGGAACTGGCGGGGCTGTGACCCTGACCGCTGGCGCTGGCTCAGCCGGTAACGCCAATGGGGGCGCGGCAAGCCTCGCTGGCGGCGCAGGGAACGGCACTGGCGTCGGTGGCGCGCTGAGCTTCCTTTCGGGAGCCTCCGCAGGTGCTACTGGCACTGCGGGCGCAGTCACCCTGGACGCAGGCGCGCCAACGGGTGGAACCGCAGGCGCAATCAACATCGGAACGACCAATGCGGGAACAGTAACGATTGGGCGTTCCGCGCAGACTCTTGCCCTAGCTGGAAATGTGACAGTGGCGGGCACGCTTATTGCAACCGGTGAGCTTACAGGCGCCGGGCCCAAGCAGTATGTCTCAGCGAACATGACGGCGACTGCAAATAGCACGGTCTACAGTGGCGTGATGATTGCGCATCGGGCAATGACCATTACGAAGGCTTCTGTGGCCTTCCAGGCGGTGCCAGCATCGGCTGCGGGCACTGTCACAATGGCGTTGACGAACTACGACTTGTCTGCAACGACTGATGACAACTTGCTCTCCACGGCAACGATTGACTTGGAGGTGCTAACCAACAAGACAGCATCAGACCTGACCCTGACGGCAACGGGTGCTGACCTTGTTCTGGCGGATGGAGATTACATCTATGTGACCATCATCAGCAACAATGCAGACATGACTGGTGCATTGGGCGGCATTTTGACCATCGAGTACACGTTAGGCTAATGCCATGAGAGTGCGCCGGGTGCCCGAAATCGGTGTAAAGCTCCACAACTGCGGACGCTGCGGGTTTCCCGAGGAGGAGCCCCGGATGCGAAAGCAGAAGGGCTACTGGGTTCACTACCCACGATGCTACGACGAGCCGACGCGGGTCACCCGGCGCACTCCGACCAAGATTTAGTGACACGACCTGGACAGTTTCTCGGCTCTGAGAAACTGTCCAGGTCCCGCGAAGCTCTCCAGGGGGTTGAACTGAACCATGGCGCTTTCCGACATCAGACAGCTCGCAATGGACTGGGCGGATGAGCAGTCGAATCCGAGCACTGGCAAGCTCAGCGTCGCGTGGTGGAACCGGCAAATCAACTATGCGAAGGACGTGCTGGCGCAAGAGACCGGCTACTATCTGCTGTATCATCCTGTGTCCGTCACAGCGAATGTGCGGAGCATCGCGTTGCCGGGGGCGCTGTGTTGGGGCGTGCTCAGCGCGCTATACCTGAACGAACAGCTTGACGCGTCGTCGCTATTCGACCTCCAGGAGCGCTACAGCGACTGGCGCGATACCGAACCAGGAACGCCCGACAGATACGCAATCCTCGGCGGAAACATAGAAATCTATCCTGCGCCGACGCGTACGGTGATAGCTGGGGGCACGCTGCTTGCGGCTACCGCAGGTGGGAACTTCGGAAACCAGCCGGCGAATGATGGCGTTGAAGTCTTGTCCTCGAGTGCAGCAGACACAACACAGACTGTAACGATCTACGGCACGACTTTTCTGACCGGAACCGTAGTGAGCGAGATTGTAACACTTATCGGAACGACAGCGGTTTCAACCTCAAAGACAGACTGGGGCGACATCCTGGGAATCGAGCTATCGGCAGCCTGCGCAGGCAACGTTACTATCCGTGAGGCCAGCGGCAACCAGACGATTACCACAATTACCGCTGGAGCGACAGCGGCAGGTGTCGCCACACCCAGCAGCACGGATGGCGGGAAAGCTCAACCACTCGTGAAGGCCAGTGGCGCGAGCACTGCTGTTGTGGGACTTGTCGGAACAGATGAGGACGCAGCCACGTTGACTGACAACGCCGTTGCGCTCTGTGGAACTGCTGATACGACACAGTTCCTTCCAAAGCGCATGGACACAGTAACGAAGGTACTGCTCGGCGCCGTTGCATCGGCTCAGAACGTGACGGTAACACGTGGAGCCGCCCTCCAGATCCTAGCAGGCTCATTGCCGACCGATATGTCACAAGAGACTGATACGCCTACTGGCCTACCCGCACAGTTCATCAACATCTTGGCCCATGGTGCGGCAGCCATGGCCACGCTCTCCGACTTGTATGATGAGTCGAAGGCGGCGAAAGCTAACAGCAACGGCCAGGCGTTCTGGCGTGGCATTGACCGGCTCACAATTTACCTTAGCAATATGCAACGGGAGCGCCAGGAAGCTTTCAGAGTTGACGCCAGCCTCGGCTGGGAACATTACAACAGGAGGTAGGAAACATCATGCCACCCGTGATAATTTGGGAACCTCAACTCACCAATATCTCACCAGTCACGCTCTCCGGGGTGAGCACGGCGAGCGCAGCGATTCCGGCAGGCCGCACGGAATTGATTCAGGCCAGTCTCATCTCTGCGGCTAGCCTTCGGCTCTACTTTCGCACAGGAACAGCGTGCACAGTCGCAACAGCGAACGGAGTGCTGAAGGATGGCGAGAAGCAAATCTTCGGCGGCGGCGCTGGGATTACTGTTTACTTCCTGCTGACGGACTCCGCAGGAACGGCGGCAAACGGCGGCGCGAGTGATTACATCCACCGCGCGGGACTGAACCAGTAGGCTTCCAGGAGAGCGATGGAAACAGTCGTATTCGAGAACTTTGCTGGTGGCGCGAACTATGGCGACCCTGAGAAGATAGCCGTCAATGAGGCTGCGGTGCTGGAGCACTTCGTCCACACCGATGGCAACCTGCGCAGCTTTGAGGGTCGCGTGCTACTCAATGCGACAGAGATTGAGGGCAGTGGGAGCATTGGGGATCTGTCTCGCGTGACCCTGGGCAACACGACACGAACGCTTGCCATGACAGCGCAGAAGCCACTTCTCGACTGCGGAGCGGGGCTCACGCCACAGTTCAGGCCGATCATGGACTACGGGGTAGCTGACAGTAACATGTCGCAAGTGCCCTGGGGTAGTTCTCTCTACATTCTGCCGCCTGCCACGCCCATGCTCCGATGGGACAACTTCGCATACTTCACAGGCACAGCCTCCGTCACGCTCGATGGGACTAATGTGGTAGGGACAGGCACAAGTTGGGATACGGCTAACATCCGTAAAGGCGACACCATATACTTCTACAGTTCGGGAGCTTGGACGGACGGACGCTACATAACCTTGGTTACGGATGCAACACATCTCTCAACAGCCGTCGGCGGCGCAGCGATGGTTGACGTCCCCTACATGATCAGTCGGGGGCACTACGCTGGAATAGACGCGCCAGGCGGAACCATTACGGCAACGCCATCAGGCGCAGGAACCGGGAGCATCCCTGCGGGGAACTATCTTTTTGCTGTAACACTTCGGAACTCGCAGACGGGATACGAAAGCAATCCAAGCTACATCAGTGGCACAGTGGTCTGCGCAGCCGATGACAAAGTTGTCATAGCCGCCTTCACGACAGCTTACAACACTTGGGAGAGCCGCCTCCAGGCCGACCAGATGCGGATTTACCGCACAACAGCAGGCGGTGGTGTCTACTATCTTGCTCTCACGGCAAGCCGTGACCAGGCAGACTATGCGTTCGCCACCAGTTATACCGTGACGGGCGCAGATTCGACGCTTGGAGCCGCAATCGAGGTCAACCATGAGATGCCACCAGGTGGCGCCGGACAGTTGCTGAGGTGGAACAGCAGGCTGCTTGCCGTTGATGTATGCTCACAGTGGGCCTCCGCTGGCTCCTATACCGCGCTCTCGGCCAACAACCGCATAATGGTTTCGACGACGAACAGGCCAGAGTATTGGCCGCTTTTTGAACTAGGCGTGGTTGACGTCACAACCGTCAACCGACTGCTTGGTGGGTTCATGGACGTAGGCGACCCTGGAAGAACACTGATGCAGGCGGTTCCAGAGCAGGGGACGACTGCCGCTGAGGGCACAAGAGGCGAGAACCTGCTCCTGGTGAAGGAGAGCGGGCTGTTCTACAGGCTATTCGGGCGGGACTGGACAGAGTTCAACTTGCAGGAAGCCTTCAGCAGCAGTTGTGTCTCTCGCCAGACTATCTTCAACGCGAATGGTGTCTTGGTGTGGGTGAGCGATAGCGGGCCCATGGCGCTCACGCCTGGGTCGAACCACCCGGTCTCGGTCTATCAGAAACTCTTCCCACAGGCGAGCCGACGGTTCAGCGACCTGGTGACATCAGGCTCGAAGTCGCTTTGCGTTGGAGTAGTATGGAACGACTGGTATATCGTGGCGTGGCCGGAGACGCCTTCCACAACAAACAACCGCGCGTTCTGCCTGCACCTGCCGACAGGGACGTTCTTCACGCTGGATGGTTCAACGAACCCGCTTGCCGCAGCATCGTTCACCCGCTGGGACGGCCCCAGCGACATGAACAAACTCTACTATGGACAAGCTGGCGCCGCCTACGTCTGGGAATTGTTTGCAAAGACGGGTTCCAATACGTATTGGACGCCGGCCTCCAGCGCCGGTGTGGCCTGCAAGTTCGTCTCGCAAATGGTGACAGGTGGGCCTCCACAGCTCGCGACGGAGAAGCACATCAAGGAAGTCCTTGTTTGTTTTCAGCGGCCCGCGGCAAACCAGACAGTCACAATGACGGTGCTGGTTGATGGTATGACCACGGGAACGGGACGCGACCTGACCCTGCTCACGGCAGGCAGTAAGGGCCGCGCCTGGGTGAAGTACCTGAACTGCAATGAACAAGCAGACTCCTGTTTCCAGATACAAATAACGGGCACATTCACGGTTCCGGTGGTGCTCGAGCGCATAATCGTAAAGTACACGCTGCATGGGCAGCATAGATAGGAGACGATCATGGGTTGGGAAGCGATTGCAGCTGCGGTACTAGGAGAAATGTTTGGCGGCGGCGGGCAGGCGGACGCGGCCGCAAAGGCGCAGGCTGAGATACTAAGGAAGTATTGGCCGTACATCGAGGAGCAACTGAAGCGACAGCAGGGGATACAGACAGGGTATCTTGACCCTGTGCGCGCGGCAATGAGCCAATGGATTGGGCAGATGGCTGGGATGCCAGCGAGCGCCTACGCGCCACCTGCGCCTCCGCCTACGGCCGATACCGGCGCTGGTCGTAGGGCATGGGGTCAATGGGGCGCAGGAAATCTAGGCGACTGGTCGTCATGGCTTCCTCCAGGAGTGGGGTATTCAGGGCTTCCAGAAGGTTTTGGTGGCCCAGGTCGGGGCTTGCCGTCGGGTGGCTTCGGCGGGGGTGGGCTGCCGGCTGCGGCGGGTCCAGCTGCACTTCCAGGCGGCGGCTTCGGGCCATATGCAGGCGCAGCCCTGCCGACGGCAGGGCAGACAACAAGTATTCCGGGCGCGGGAGCCGCGCCAGGCGGCGGCTTCGGGCCATATGCAGGCGCAGCCCTGCCAGGCGCACAGGGGGCCGGGTTCCTTCCAGCGTCCATGGCATCAGCCCTGCCGTCGGCAGGGCAGACAACAAGTATTCCGGGCGCGGGAGCCGCGCCGGGCGGCGGCTTCGGGCCGTATCAGCCTGGGCTGCCCGCTCCAGAACCGCCAGTCAGACTACCCGAGGTTCCACCAGGATTCAGAGGCACGCCGGGCGGCGGCTTCGGGCCGTATCAGCCTGGGCTGCCCGCTCCAGAACCGCC
>ERZ1292629.1183-Hain-H43-01um-R1-1183-length-26535-cov-7_pt1 | contig 26535 bp, 18 predicted proteins | sample MGYA00564399_ERZ1292629 | MGnify/ENA primary metagenome ERZ1292629 (study PRJEB36523, sample SAMEA6512636) | groundwater metagenome | collected 2019-01-08 | study: AquaDiva: Metagenomics assemblies of 32 groundwater samples
GGCGGGGAGCGGAGGGGTTTTTGAAAAAACGCATTCAAAAAATCTTAATTTATTTCTTAACTATTTTAATCGTCCTCGCCAATTTTTCATTGTTGCTGGTGCCCAAAAAAGTTTCGGCGGCGTCAATAAGCTTCGATATACCTGGACGGTGGTATCGCGATGCCAATACTAACAGTGTCGTCAACGAAATTTCAATGACCAAGGATAGCCGAACGCAAACGGTCAGGTGGGAATATGCTCCGGCTGGTGGTCAGGGTGATATCATTTTTACAATCCCTAGTGAAACTATTAGGCCGTCTTACCAAGCCTCAATTTTCCTTTTGAATAGACCATTAGAATATGTGAGAGATTTAGGCGGAGCAGGTAAATACTATATTTTTGTCAAAACCGATGACTCCAAAATTACCATTCTTGGAGCTCTAACCGACGGACAGAAAGTAGAAAATAGCGATTTCTCCTGGTCTGCTGGAATCACTACACAATATTTCAATTACGCAGAGGAGGGCACTAATCATGAACTAGGACGATATCTCGAGCAAATAGCACCTTACATTAAAAATAATCACCCTGCTTTAGAAATTAGAACACCCGCGGGCATTACCACTGAAGCTAAAATGGCCTGTGCTGATCTTCTAATTACACCTACAAAAGGATTAGAAGCTATTAACCAAGCATTCACTAAATTGAATGAAGAGTTTAATGCAAAAGTGGGTCAACAGGTCTTGAACCAGATGACCGCCAGCACCAACTCTGATTTATTTCATAAATTTTTCCAAAGTTCAGATAGCTTAGATTATTCAGATACATATTTAGCTATTTTGGGAGATCCTAATGCTGCTCCTGGAACTATTACAACCTACCAAAATTTTGTCAATGAATTTCAACTTACAGAAGCAGGATTAGCTTGGTTTTGGAAAAATCCTTATTCTGACCAAGATAAGTTGACCCTTGCTCGATTGATTGGCGGACCGATTATGCAATATACTGCTGGCAAATGGGAACCGGCAAGAGATTTTCTGGCAAACATTGCTACAGTTCCTGCTCGATATTACATGGATAATGCTAACCAGGACCAGTGGCAAAAATTAGGCCGTCTACTTGCCGCCAAAGCCTATCTTGAAGCCCACATGGAATATGACCGCTGTATTGCCAGAAATGTTACCGACCAAGCTTTCAAAGATATGGTTACCGCCGAAGAAAGGAATTTTCGAGCTCTTATGGGTTTGATCGATCAGCAAGTATTGGACTATATTCAAGCCCAACAAGAAGCAAATGCCAGCTGGGGCAATACTTGCGGAGTCAATTTTGGCAATACTGGCTCAGTGACTTATTTTATCGCTGCCGCTTTATGCGCGATTTTGAAATTTATGGGTGAAATCGCTGACTTAATTGTTGACAGTATTTTTGGATCAGTCTTTAATACCTATGCTCCCGAAGTTCCTGATCAAACAAAATTTACTATTCCGGCATTTTTGACCGTCCAAAAAGCTTACGCCGCCGAGGAACTCACCCCGCTTGATAAAGCTTTTACTAATGATCCGGCCAATCAGTGGCCATGGGTGATTAGCGTCTGGAAGTGGACTTTGGGTTTAGCAAATCTTTTTTTAGTTGTAGTTCTCCTCTTTTTGGGAGTGGTCAATATCCTCCACATTCAATATGACACTTATGCCATTAAAAAAATGCTTCCTCTTCTCATTATCGGTGTCATTTTGGCCAACTTCTCTCTTTTAATTATGCGGATGCTCGTTGACGCCTCCAACATTTTAACTAATTCATTTATGGATGGTTCGCCGGGAACTGCCGTTAAAAATCTTATCAGCGCTGTCAAAGTTGATGACGGTTCTTTCACGGAAAATCAAGGCTTTTGGGCAAATGTCGCCGGCAACTGGAAAACTGTTGGGGGATTGCTATTGGCGGTGATATTTTCCTTTTTCGCGATTATTGCTTTTTTCATTTTAGGGATAATGTTTTATATCCGTTTTGCGGCAATTATTCTGCTGGCTATAATCGCCCCGTTAGCCTTTGTTGCTATGGCCTTCCCGCCCACTCAATCAGTATTTAAACAATGGTGGTCCTGGGCAACGAAAATGATCTTTATGAAGCCGATTGCCATGTTTTTGATAGCTTTTGCTACGAAAATTCATAGCGGACCAGAAGCTATCACCAGCATCACCGCCTGGATTATAATTGTCGCTTTGGTTTATATGGCGATTTTGGTCCCCTGGAAACTCGGCGGGGTTGTTATGGGCCTCTGGGGCGGGGCAATGGGATCTCTTTTCGGCACCAAAAAAGGCGGCTGGGCGCGGAAACCGGTAGCGGCTTGGGCTCAAAGAAAGGTAGATGTTGCTAAGGGCGCTCTGGCGACTAGGTTCGGCAATACTGCCCTTGGACGTTTTATCGATCGCGGACGAAAATTTGATGAAATGAGACTTGAAGATTATAAACAAGCCCGTGAATCCCAAATGAGCGAAAGGGGAAAAGAAATAAAAGCCGGGACCAAAAGATTTGAGCGCACTAAACACGAGGCAGAAAGAGCTAAAACCACTTTAGAAGCTCAAGAACAAGTAAACTTAGCAACAATTTTAAACGGTGCCGAGGCAGAAGAAACTAAAAAAGAAGAGATTGAATTGATTAACGCCAAGGGAGAGGTGGAACGCGTTTCAGCGGTTGCTGAAGAAAATGTTAGAGAGAGACTAGGAGAGGCCCAAAATTTAAGGGAAATCGAAGTTGCCCGAGCAAAAGAAGCGGTAGATATTGCAAAGCAGGAACGCGATGAAAATATTAGAGAAGGCAATATCGAAAATCTAACCGGAGCCCAAATTGAAGAAATTACCGGCTTAAGTGCAGCTACCGGCGAAAATACACCGGTAAATGTTAAATCTAGATATCTTGAACAGTCAAACCGCCTATCGATAGTAAAAGATAGAGCTACTAAAAGAACCTTATCAGATGTTGAAATTATAGCACAGCGAGACTCAAAAAAGAATAATAATTTACGCCAAACTATGGACGAGCTCAAAGAAGCTGGTCGAAGAATAGATTCTACTTATGCCTTAGATGGGAATGCGTTAGCTGCTGGCATCCCAGAGAAAGTTACTTGGACACAAGCAAGAGAAGCAGCTGAGCAGTTAAGGTATAGAGCAACATCGGCTGAAGGAGATGAGAGGGTTCGTTTGGAAAACGTAGCCCAATATTTTGATACCCAGGCAGCAGCATTTGAAACAGCAAACGCTAATTATGATATGACCATGGTAACTGATCTTGTTGCTCAAGAAACAGCTTTTAGGACTGCAGCAAGCACTGCAGCTACCCCGGAGTTTAGAGCGGAACTAGAAGAAAAAGCAGATAGAATGATGGAGGCCTCGAGGAGAGTTAGGGATATAATTACAACTGCTACTACAAGAGGAGTGCCAGCTACTATTGATTATAGAAATTATCTTACAAATAATCTTGCAGGCCGCCGCCAAAAAATTATTAATCCTGATGTTGCTGATGAAATCCACACAGCAGTAATTACCAACCCAGCATCATCTTTATACCTAGATGTATTAGCTAACAAACCAGTTGGCGCCGGGGAGGCGAAAACGAACAGAGAAGGTATCTATGCTACCATAAATGGTAAGATGAGTGAGCTTGATGAAGCCCAAGCCAGAGGAGCAATGATCCAGTTGGGAGCTATCCACACAGTTATGTCTACTGCTCGTCAAGGTGAGACAAAAGGTCTTAGCCAAATAAACGGCATGATGCGTATAATGGAAGGAGCAGGCAGAGACAGATTTAAAGTGGCGGCAGCAAGAAGCGCTATAGACGCAATGCCTCCTAAAAATAGGAATTCTATGCGAGAAGAGGCCATGAGACAGGCCAACATAACACCAGGGACAGATTGGACTACTGGTTTAACTACCGCTGCTCAAGAAGCTGCCCTCCAAAATCTTAACTTTGAACAACTCAATATTAAAGGCACTAGCCCAGATGCAGTTGCCCAAAGAGACTTTGTTGACCGATTCTTAGATCGTTTCGAAGAAGATGAAGGCATGGCTTTAACTTCAAGCCCTGGGACACGGGCAGCAAAAAGCAGAGTTGTCGACCCACGCCATTTTACTGAAAACCGATAATAGTTAAAAGGAGATAAATGAATCCAAATCCAAACCAAATTCCCATTGACGAGTCGATAAATTACAAAGATGTTAAAACCCTTACTAATGATATTCTAAGTTTACCTTTTGAAGAACTAATTAAAAAATACGATAGCAAAAGTCTGCTTGATAAAATTATTAGCCTAGGAATAGATAACCAAATCACTACCCTGAGAGACCTGATGATTGATGATTTTACCCCGGAAAAAACCTCTGCTAGTATATCTTCAATAAATAAAGACCAGATAATTGAGCTTCTAACTACAAGCCAAACAGCAATAGGTTTAGATACAGCTTTAAAACAGATTGATCCAAAACTTATATTGCCACAATCTTTTGATCAGGCCGATTACCAACAGCGAGCAAGCGGCATTTGGAATGCTCTTATAAATATTAAAAGATTAATTGCTCAAAAAATTGCTAATGAATATTTAATTGGCATTAATTATTTTTTAAAGTTTCCTCCTAAAAAATTAAACAATTATTTAATAGAAGTTGATAAAATTTCTGAGCAACTTATTAAAGGTTATGAAGAAATTCAGCAGACCGGAAAAACAAACCCGCAAAATTATGAAGAGGCGATAAATTTTATCAGTCGTTGTGGTAGAATATCAACTTTTATAAATTCTTTGCGGGAAAAACATGTTCTAGGAAATATTGCTGATATTATTTTAAAAATAGAAAGATCAATAAAAATTGTTCAGGAGATTAAGAAAAAAGGAATAATTAGTCCCACGCTAGAACAAATTAATATAGAAATTATTAATTATCTTATAAAAGACACTCACATATAGTAGGTATAATTTATCTATTTACTCCCATTATAGGCCCTTGACAAAAGGGATTTTTTGTGCTATAATTGGATGTTCCTCAAGATGAGGAATGCACAATTGACAATTAGCTACGGGAAATATCAGGTTGCCTTCAGGCACCTGAGGAGATATTTCAATCTATCCTTTCTGGAGGAATGAGAATGCGACAGGTATGGGTGGCCATTGTGGCCGCCGCTGTTCTACTCCTTTCACTGCCGTCATTCGGACAAGTGGAGGTCGGCCAGGGGGTCGTCCTGGACGATAGCAGGCCGATTGACCAGCCCACTGACCAGTGGGCTGGCGAAGTTACGGGGGACCCGATGGAGGTTCCTCCGGATCAACCCGGGAGAGAGGTTACCGGAGAGCCGAGGGTTGCCGAGGAATCGGTATCCGCGGCTCCGGAGCACCCTATGCCACCTCCTACCCATCCCGCACTACCTTGGCAGACAAGGCCGGGTATCGAGGATGCAACCCGGCAAGTGTTCGAGGGCAAGTTTGCCCTCAAAGAGCATGCGCACCCCTCAACATCCACTTCAACCAGCTCGGTTAAGGTGTATACAACCGAGCGTGTCATCGAGAAACCAGTCGAGAAACCGGTGGTCGTGGGGCCGCCGCCGGTTAACATTTTCAACTTCACCGCGCCCCCGGCGGATCAGACCGCCAACAACCAGCCGCTCCCGGCGGCGCAAATCCGGGAAGAAAGGAAAACAAAAATGATCGGTTGGGTTATTCTTGGACTGACGGTGGCGGCAACGACCGCCATAGCCATCTATGCGATCGCCTCCACGACCCACTGCCGGGTCGAGGAACAACAGACCCGGCAGGCCCAGGCCGCACAGCTGGGGACGGCGCTGACTAATCAGGCGCCGTTCACCCCCGCCCAGGGGAGACTGGTCAGCATCTCGACCAGCATCTTCCCCACCGGCGGCGGGATCGTTCGGGCCACTTCGGATGAACGGCCCGCTCCCCCGCCGCCTGCCCCGGCTCCAGCTGCCCCTGCGCCTTACGCCGTCATGATGACGGCGCCTGCCTGGCAGACCTATTTAGCCGCCCAGCAGGTCGTCGTCGCACCCCCCGCCGGCGCCGCCACCCCGTAGCAGTACGAACTAAAGCCCCCAGCGAAAACCCATCAAGGGTTAGTAGCTGGGGGCTTCTTCTTATATAAAAAATAATTCAATTATGGATTTCGGCCGCCGCCTCTTCTTTGACCTTGTTGCTGACCGCCGGCCATTCCTTCCCTACGATAAATTCCGGCAATTGCTGACCAGTCTTCAAAACGGATAGTTCGCTGATTTTGGCGGTTTGCTTCATCATAGACATCAATTTCCTGCTCATTATTATCAACATTAGAAATTATAATTATCTCCGGCAAATCGCGAAATCTCTCTGGCAAATCATTAACATTGCCAATTCTTACCCAACGGGTATTTAATCCAGGCGGCCGGATTCTTTCTCGTCTCGCCTCTGGCTGGGCTGCCGGCTCTAAACGATTAACTCCCATAAAAGCCAAAAAGAAACTCGGAGCTTTAATATCTGCCTGACCTGCTCTACGCAAAACTACTTCTTCCCGATGTTCGTCATCAATCAGAATTTGATAATCTTCGGGTGTTATTGGCCGGCCGCGATTATCAGACAAATCGGGGATCGTCTGGATATGGTCACCTGGCTGGAATTGACTTTGCCAGCGAGCAATAAAATTTTCTTGGATTGAGCCGGAATTTAATAAAGTCTCTAAGGAATAATCTAATTGATCAGGCACCGGGTTGCCGCTGGCGATATCTATTTTCCTCTCCATATTCGGGCCTAAAAAGGTCACTTGACAAGTACCATTGGCTAAATCAAGATTATTAATTCGGACGGCGCCAATTTCGCCATGAGATTCATTCACCCAGACACTGCCAACTTCCGGCATTGGCTTTTGTTGATTTTCAAATCTCTCTCGCCAATCGAGTTGCTCCTCGGTTGCTGGCTCTGGTCCAGCTGGCGGCGGCACTTGCTCACGCTGAAATTGTCTTTCAAGCTCTCTTGCCGCTTCCTGGCGACCGCGCTGGGCTTCAACAGCGGCTTCATTGTCAGTTCCGAGATTGCGTCCCAAAACACTGCCTGCCCAAAGACCGGCCAAAGCACCGCCAATTTGAGCAGCATGACCCACTAAGTTTTTAGCCGCATGTTGAACTACCGTCGCGGTTGATTCACCCAAGGCGTGAGTCGCGTAGCCGGCAGCATCGGGAGTTAAGGTTGCTCCTTGAGTGGCGGCTTTTACAACCTCCTGGGTAGTATTATAAACATAATGCCAAGCGCCGTTAACCCTCTCGACTAAATGACTAATTTTATCGCCGTCAATATCCATGGTCATTGCCTGCCGAGATAAACCAGCAAAACCAGCCCAAATTCCTGCCCCTAAACCAGCGATTCCGCCTAAAAGCTGGCCGATTTTTCGCCGGCGGTTCCAAACTTGCTGGATACCGACCAATTCCTGCTGGCGGCTCGAAATATCTTCGTTAGTTTGATAAAAAGCATCAATTAATTGCGATAATCGCTCATTTTTTTGATCGCTAGTAATTCCTTCTTCTTGTGAACTCTTTGCCATTTCCCGAAGACGAAACCACTGTTGATATTGAACGCGGGCGATTTCCTCGCGGACTCTTCTTTCTCCACCATTTAACGAATGCCAGGCCTCGACAATTCCCTGACCGCCAGCTGCTCCATAGACTGCTCCGATTGCCGGCAGGCTCACCCCGCCAGTGAATATGCCAACAACCCCTATTGCTACGACTCCGGGAGCAATTTTTAGACCGACATTGGCGACTTTCCGGCCGAGTTCATTCCAAGCATTACGCTGGATAGTGCCGTCTTGAGTTAGGGCAAAATCCCGCTCACCAGCCAAAAATGCTCTAAGTTGTCCTAACTGACCCTGACCGTAGCGCTCTTGGATCTGCCTTTCTCGCCATTGAAAAGAGCTTAGCCGAGCTAAAAGCTCTGCCAATTCTTCTGGGGTATTAGGAATTTCGATTTCTTGTTGTGGTTGTTGCAATCTTTCAACTCTTCTTACGCCTTCTTGATCAGAAATTTGCTGCTGGTCAGCTTCGCTGACTGCCTGAATACTAAAATCGGCTCCAGGAACTTCCTCGGCTCGCCGGCGCAAAACTCTATCCCAAAAACCGCGTGGTCTTGGCGGCACACGAGCTGCCGGTTCTCGAGACGGTTCAGACGGAGTTTCGGCTGGAGTTTCTGGAGCCGGTTCCGCTGGTTCCTCTTGAGCTTCTTCTGGAAGTGATCCTCCTTCAGGATTCATTTTGCTCCTTGAGATTGCTTAAATAAAGCCATCATTTCAGTTTTATAAATTATTGCTTCTTCAACCAGCCATTTAGCAACATTAATATCTTTTGACTTTAAAAATTCTTCCATTTTGGTTTTATCATTGATGTCAATTAGTTTTATCCATTCTTGACGCTCTTCTTCACTAAGCTGATCGTCTATCCGCGCTATCACCCGATTTTGAACAGTTTGCGCCATCTTGGTATAGAGCTCCTGCTTTTTTTCCGGCGGCATTTCTTTAGCACCCATAAGTTCTAGCAAGTCTTTGTCTAAAATTTCTTTAAACTCTTCATCAGTAAATAAATTTTGTTTTGAGTTCATTTTTCCTCCTCATATTATCATCTTAGTTTTATCGTATGATTTATCTATTGACAAGTCAAGCAATTTATGTTATGATATTTAAGTTTACAAGGATCTTTAAAAAGTTCCTTGTAGCAATCTTGACAAATTACATGAGGTGATGACCGATATGCCGAGGACTATCATTGTCCCGCCCGGGACAAAAGTCTTCCAGGGTGGCCGTTTTGTGGGTACGGTGCCTGGTCCGGTTGAGGAACCGGCAAAACCGGCGGAGTCCCAGCCCGCGCAGGCGGAAACTGCGGAGGAACGTTATCGACGCGTAAAAGCATTAGCAACCGCTGCAGAGGCTGAAGAGGAGCAGGATCCGACGGGCTTCAAAAAAGTAGTCTCCGAGCTAACAGCGAGGAGGCAACCCCAGCCCGAACCTGCCGAGGAACCTGCAGACGAGCCAGCGGAGCCGGCCAAGCCAGCGGCCAAGAGACCCCCATCAAAGCCGCGCAAGAAGGATGAGACGCAAGCTGCACAACCGGCTGCTAAACCGGGATCAACCGGCGAACGGTTGAGAAAACTCAGGGCGCGCGTGCAAGCGCCCGAAGATTAGGAGGAACTACAGTGGCAGAGTTGAAGGTCTTGGGTATTGCCCATCGGGTTATTATACCCGATGTCAGTCTCAACTCGTTCAAAGGAGGTTTCACCTACCTCCGTGTCTATGTCGCCGATTCCAGTAAGGGAAGCTTTCTCGAAATCGCCGACAATCGTCAGGGAGTCACCGAGGCGGCGGAAATGGTCTTTGAGATTTCCGCCAACATGAGGGAAGCACGTCAGAAGAGGAGCTTCCCAACCCTCGATGCACTCCAGCGAGATCTGGACGAGGCGCTGGACATCCTCCACCAGACCTTTGAGCAACCAGCGGTCGTCTCTGTCCGCGATATGGTCACTATCGGCGGACGTGAGTCGTACCAGCAGGTCATCCTCAACGAACCCGAAGAGTCTGACATCGAAGGATCGGAGATAGCGGTGCTGACGGTCCTGCGGACCGAGGGAGGCTACTCGGACAGATTTCCGGGTTCTCCTCTCCACCGCATCGAGAACAAGTGGGGGTCGCGAGCTTCTCTGCATCCGTTGTTTCTCAACGGACGAGGGGCAAGAATCTACGAACGCGACCGCCGCGGTCGCGTTCGGTTTCACCGTATTATGATGACCAAAAGCGGTACGGTTCGCGTCACCACTGAGGAATATCAGCAGGTGGAAAAGAGACCGAGGGATAAAACGTCAGATGTCGAGGCACTCGAAGCCCCACCGGCTGAAACGGCCGGGGACGAAGACCTCGCCGAGAACCACCTCCTCCCAGTCCTGAGCGACGCCATTGGTGTCAAGACGCTTGAGAAGTATGACACTCTCGGCATCAAGACGGTCGGGGATCTTTCCCGGGCTGACGAGAAAGACCTGAAGTCCAGGACCGGGCTGAAGATCGCCCTGATCCGCGGCCACATCCAGACGGCCAAGAACTACATCGCCGCCCGCGCACACGGGGAGTAGCATCCCCACCGACCCCAACGAGCCCCCCGCCGAAAACCCGACGCGAGTCGAGGTAAGTAAGCGGGGTTCTTTTTATATTTAAAATTTGTATAACTTCCGACGAATCTTTTTTCACTAATCAATACGAATATTTTATAATTCGCTGTTTGAAAATTGGAAATTTTATTAAACGCTCTCTTTACAAACTTTATCCTCTATGATATAGTAAATTGTTTATGAAAATAAAAGATATCTATAACTTAGCTCTTGAAATGGGGATGTCCGCTGATCCGCGCGGAAAAAGGGGAATTGAACGCTGGCTTAAAAATCAGCGCCAAAAATATAACAAGTTCTCCCGCGACGAACGAAGTTTATACGACCGCGAGCGATTAACTAATCCTTACGCTGACACTCGGCTTCATTTTGGCGATCCCCAAACAAAAGTCAAAACCATTGCCGCTGGCATCGAAGTTGAAACCGAAGAAATCGCCCTTATTAATAGCTTACAGCTTACAGCATCCAGCCAACAGCAAAAAATAAAGCCGCAAGCTGAAAGCCGTAAGCCGGAAGCTATCCCCGATCTCATCATCACCCACCACCCGATTGGCAAAGCCCTCGCCGCTATGGACGAAGTAATGTATATGCAGGCCGATTTAATGGCTGCTTACGGCGTGCCGATTAACATTGCTGAAGGGGTGATGAAAAACCGCATTGAACAAGTCTCACGCTCTCTTTCACCGGTCAATCATATGCGAGCCGTTGACGCTGCCAAACTGGCGAAAATTCCAATTATGAATATTCATACGCCTTGCGATAATTTGGTCTTTGATTTCCTGCAGAAACTCTTTGATAGGAAAAAACCAGAAACTTTAGCCGAGATTTTAGAAATCCTTCGAAAAATTCCCGAATATAAAATCGCTTCCCAAAACAATGCTGGTCCGCGGATTTTCGCCGGCGCCCCGGAAAACCGGGCTGGCAAAATCGTCGCTTTTGATATTACTGGCGGCACCGAAGGCGCTAAAGAAATTTATCCCGAACTCGCCCGCGCTGGTGTGGGCACAATTATCGGCATGCATATGAAAGATGAAAATCGTCAAGAGGCCTTAAAATATCATCTTAATGTCGTTATTGCCGGCCATATTTCTTCAGACTCTTTGGGGATGAATTTGTTATTAGACAAACTCGCCGCCAAAAATATCAAAATTATTCCCCTCTCGGGTCTTATTCGAGTGCGGCGGAAATAACTAAGTACTATAATAACTTCTTAACCTCTTCCCATTCCTCTACAAATCCAAGTTTCTTAATCCATAAATTTAAATATCTACGATCAAGATTTCCCGCTTCTATAACAGAGGCAATATCTTCAAGCTGCCTTTCCGATTGGCCTTGTTGATACCATCTTAATTTAGCAATAATCAGATCTTCCGGCGAGATAAATTTGACCATTTTGCCGCCAATTCGTTTGTTTCGGGCACGCTTAATTTCTTGTTTTTGATGCTCATCATCGCCAATGACAAAAAAATCTGCCTTTAGACCATATTCAGACTCGATAAGATTAAATTCGCTTTTTCTTCTAAAAGCATCAATTGCTGTCACTTTATCGGCATAGGATTTTTTAATCCTTATCAACATTGTCTCAACCAATTTCGAAATTTTATCGGCGTTTTCAATTTCAACGATAATATCCAAGTCAGCGGTGTATCTTGGTCTTCCCCACATTGCCACTGCCATTCCTCCAGTAATGGCATAATTAATTTTAAGTTTTTCTAAGATTTGGCTGATTTGAACGACAAATTTTTGGGTGGTCACGAGCTTCCTTTTTTAGGACTTTGGCAAAACGATAAAAATCGTCTAAAAGCTCAATCTTTTTTTGAGCGCTCATTTTTTTATAGATTTGAATTTGTTTTTTTTCCGCCCAATTCATCATATCCCAATCATACCAAAGAATATGATAATATCAATCTAACCGATTTCCTACCACTTCCGAAGTGTGATTATCGTCAGCGGGGCAAGCCTGTCTCGGCAGAATCATAAACCACAGGATTTTTTTAATTCGGATGTCTTATTAGTTTGCTCCCATGGTAAATCTAAATCCGGTCTCCCAAAATGGCCGTAGGCCGCCACTTGGCGATATAAAGGCCGACGCAAATTTAAGTTTTTAATGATCATTCCCGGGCGAAGATCAAAAACTTTGATTATCGCCTTTTCTATCTTATCATCAGTAAATTTCCCAGTCCCATAGGTATCCACTCGCACGCTCATCGGCTCGGGCCGGCCGATTGCATAAGCGATCTGGACTTCGACTTTATCAGCCAAACCCGCGGCAACAACGTTTTTCGCCACCCACCGAGCGGCGTAAGAACCTGAACGGTCAACTTTGGTCGGGTCTTTGCCGGAAAAACAGCCGCCGCCATGACGGGCATAGCCGCCGTAAGTATCAACAATAATTTTTCGGCCGGTAAGTCCCGTGTCACCCTGCGGTCCGCCGATTACAAAACGGCCAGTAGTATTAACATAGTATTTAGTCTGGCGATCTAAAAATTTAGCCGGAATGACTTTTTTAATCACTTTTTCGATAATGTCTTTTTTAAGTTTACTCAAAGAAATTTGCGGTTCATGCTGGGCGGCAATTAAGACTGCTTCAACTCGCTTGGGCTTTTCATCTTGATATTCGACCGTTACTTGCGATTTACCGTCTGGCCGCAGATATTTTAAAATCTTTTTTTGACGGACTTCGGCAAGTTTCTGGCATAAACGGTGAGCCAGCACTATCGGCAAAGGCATTAGTTCCGGGGTTTCATTGCAGGCAAAACCAAACATCAAACCCTGATCGCCAGCGCCTAAATTTTCCAGGTCTTCGCTTAAAATTTCCCCGGAAGCATTTTTTTCCCGAAATGAATCAACTCCCCGAGCAATGTCGGACGACTGTTCTTTAATCGCCACCGCCACCCCGGAAGTCTCCCAGCAAAAACCGCATTCGGCGTTGAGATAACCGACTTCTTTGATCACCTGGCGGGCGATTTTGGGGATATCAACATAGGTCTTGGTGGTAATTTCGCCGGCAACAAAACAAATGCCGTTAGTCAACAATGTCTCGCAAGCCACCCGGCCGCGGGGATCTTCTTTTAAAATCTCATCCAAAATCGCGTCAGAAATCTGGTCAGCCAGTTTGTCAAGGATGCCCTTCAGTGACTGATTCGGAGGTAAAGAGTTTTTTGTCCATGGGGCTTACTCCTTTCTAGGGCACAGGGCCTTTTCATATTGACTAAATTTCCTTATTAAATAAATTTCCGATTGATTATACATCCACTCGGCCAGTTTTCGTCCACGAGAACAACAGTATCTCAATATATAACAATTAGCTCCAGCTTGAAATATTTTCGACTTTATAGCTAAATTCTGATAAATTTTATCATTCAAAGTCATTATGAAACTTTTTGAACCGGAACAAATCATTATTTCAAAATAAGGACTGCGCTTTCTTGCGAAATATTTCAGACTACCATCGCCATCTATATATCCTCGGACAAAATCCTTTATATATTTTTTGGGAACTTTAGGAAATTTTAAAATTAGGGATTTCTTTGGAAAAATACCAAGGTTCATTAATCTAAGACAAATTTTTCTATTGTTGACAATTAAACGATAAGATTTAGTTGATGGACTATATAAAAGTGTCTTTGAGCTTTTGAGAATTTTTCTAATCCGTTCAAGATGAGCTTTATCTTTCATAGAGGCGGTGATTGTTAGGGACTGATAACCCCTTTGAGTGTCCCAGGCGATATTCCCATCGGCACAAATATACCCCAGAATATACGCCATTTTTGATGACCAATGATCAAAATAATCCTCATCAACAGTGTGTTTTTTGAAAACTAGTCCTAAAAACTTTGCCCAGCGGTTAACGGTAGTTTTACCAATTTTCAAATTTCTGGCGATTTCTCTTTGAGATAATTGATAAAAGTGGATTTTAATAAATTCTCGGCAATATTCCTTGAATGGGTGTTCCGAACTAACAAGTTCTAAATTTTGAGGTCTATCGATTACTTTTGACATTATTATTTTTTTCCCTCACCAAAATCATAATCTGGGTCTTGATAAGTTGTCAAGCCGGCTTTTTTCCTCCATTTTAATGGCGCAATAAATATCCAGTTATGTTATAATAAAAATGCCCGCCTGCATCAGCTATGCTGTAAGCATTGCGGGCAGGTTATATGCAAATCTCGAAGTCTAAAATTATATGTTTGGGATTTGATATTTTGAATTTGGAATTTATTTAGGATTTAGAGTTTAGAATTTAGGATTTAATTTAGGAGGGATATGCAGTTTCAAGTTCCCCAAAATATTGATCTAGAGGACCCCGCACAACTCCTTACTGGCTTACAGAATTACATTCTGTCACGCCGTGCGTCGTCTGCGGGGCGAGACTCAAGGGTAAAAACATTTTTGCTTGATCAAGGAGGGGTATGCAGTTTCAAGTGCCGCAAAATATTGATCTAGAGGACAAAATTGTTGGGCCGCTGACTTTGATTCAGTTTTTATATCTTTTAGCCGGCGGTCTGATTGATTATTTACTTTTAATCTTTATTGGTATGAAGGTTATTTTTTGGATTTTAGCCGTGCCAATCGGTCTTTTTGCTTTAGCTTTGGCATTTTTAAAAATTCAAGATCAGCCCTTATCAAGTTTTGTCAAAGCCGGCTTGGTTTATTTTTCCCGGCCGAGGATGCGTTATTGGCAACGAAAAGGTTTTATTGCCGAGGCAATTTTTGCCAAACCCAAGAAAGTGGCTCCTAAAATTGTCTTGCCAAAAAGAAAAATTGAAAAAAGCGAGCTGGAAAAATTAGCCCAAATGCTGGACACGCGAGCGGCGCCCCAATGATCAATTTTCAATTACCAATTTACAATCAATTATCAATGATTCAATTTCCAAACATTGAACATTGAGAATTGTAAAATTGAAAATTCTCTCAAGGAGGGTGATGAAGCTTTTTGCCAAAAAAGAAGAGATCGGGTCAACCCAAGATGCTTTGGGTTTTCGGGAAATCCGCGATAGCGTGATTATTTTAAAAGACGGCAATCTCCGCCAAGTTTTGCTTTGTTCCTCAATTAATTTTGCCCTAAAAAGCGAACAGGAGCAAAACGCCTTAATTTTTCAGTATCAAAATTTTATCAATTCTTTAAACTTTCCCATCCAAATTTTAATGCAGTCGAAAAAGCTCGATTTGACTAATTATTTGGCAAAACTCGAAGAAAAATCCAACAGCCAGACCAATGAATTATTGCGACTTCAAACCGCTGATTATATTGATTTTATCAAACGGCTAATTAATTTAGCCAATATTATGGACAAGCGCTTTTATGTGGTGGTGCCTTTTTTGGTGCCGCCGAAAATCACCCCGCCAAAAATCCCCACTCAATTTGCCGGCGGCAAACCGCCGGCCGCTCAAGCGCTGATGACTCCGGACGAATTTAGCAAATATCAAAAAGAGCTCAAACAGCGTGTCGATGTCATTCAATCCGGTTTGGGCTCGATTAGCATCCGCACCGCTTTGTTGAATACTCAACAGTTGATTGAATTATTATATGGTGTTTATAATCCCGAAGAGGCAAGCAAAGAAAAACTGACTGACGCCGAAGCCCTTGAGGGCGAAGTCGTTGAATCAGCTTTGCTTAAGCCCGAAGAGGTTAAAACCGATCAAGAAAATAAAAAGGAGACTAATGCCGACCAAACAAGTCAACCAGCCGCCAGCAAATCTGCCTAATCAAGACGAAGGATTTTGGGGATCAACTCCCCAGTCCGGCGGCTCGGTGGTTAATAATCAGCCGCCGCCAAAAGGCAACCCCCCCGAATTTTATCAACAAGGCATGGCTTCGGTTTTGGATTTGGTGGCGCCGGCGGCTTTTAAAGTTGAGCCGAATTATTTGCAGTTGGGCAATTTATATGTCCGAACTTTATTTGTTTTTACTTATCCCCGCTATGTCCAGACCAACTGGCTTTCGCCGATTATTAATTTTGACATTACTTTGGATATTTCGATGTTTATCTACCCCATCGGCACCAAACAAGCCATGGGTCAGCTTAGGAAAAAAGCAGGGCAACTTGAATCGTCGCTGGCAATTGAGCACGAAAAAGGCATGGTCAGAAATCCGGAACTGGAAACCGCAGTCTCGGACATTGAATCTCTGCGCGAGGTTTTACAAAAAGGCGAAATGCGCTTGTTTCAATTTGCTCTTTATTTTACAATTTACGCCAAAAATTTAAATGAATTAGACACCATCACCGAACAATTAGAATCAACTTTAGGCGGCATGTTAATTTACACCAAACAGTCCTTGTTAAGAATGGAGCAGGGCTTTAATTCCACTTTGCCTTTGGGGATTGATGAATTAAAAATCGTCCGCAACCTCGACACCGGCTCTTTGTCAACCACTTTTCCCTTTACTTCGGCGACTTTGTCATCCAACGACGGCATCCTTTACGGTCTAAACCGTCATAATAACTCGTTAGTTTTATTCGACCGTTTTAATTTGGAAAACGCCAATTCAGTGGTTTTTGCCAAAGCCGGCGCCGGCAAATCCTACGCCGTCAAACTCGAAGCCCTGCGCTCTTTGATGATGGGCACTGATGTGGTTGTGATTGACCCGGAAAACGAATATCAGCCATTGTGCGAGGCGGTTGGCGGTAATTTTATGCGCATGAGTCTGGATTCGCCCAAAAGAATTAATCCTTTTGATCTGCCCAAATCCGGCGAAAGCGCCCTGGCCGGGGCAACTGGCGAGGATATTTTACGCTCCAACATCACCATGCTTCACGGTTTGGTTTCTTTGATGCTCGGTGGTCTGTCGCCTGAAGAAGATGCTCTCTTAGAAAAAGCGTTATATGAAACTTACGCTTTAAAAGACATTACCGCTGATCAGGAATCGCAAAAAAATCCGGCGCCGCTAATGAAAGACCTCCAGTCGGTTTTGCAAAACCTAAACGGCGCGGAGACTATGGTCAATAAGCTGACTAAATACACTGAAGGCACCTTCAAGGGTCTTTTTGACCAGCCGACTAATTTTGATTTAGGCAGCGGTTTTATTGTTTTTTCGGTGCGCGATTTGGAAGATAATTTACGGCCGATCGGCATGTATTTGATTTTAAACTATATTTGGCAAAGAGTCAGATTTCAGATTAAAAAACGCTTGATGATCATTGACGAGGCCTGGTGGATGATGCAACATGAGGATTCGGGGAAATTTTTGTTTGCTTTGGCCAAACGGGCGCGCAAATACTATTTGGGCTTAACAATTGTCACCCAAGATGTCGAAGATTTTTTGGATTCCAAATACGGCCGAACAGTTGTCAATAACTCTTCTTTGCAGATTTTACTAAAACAGTCAACCGCGGCGATTGAAAAAGTCGCCCAAACTTTTAATTTAACCGAAGGCGAAAAATTCCTCCTTTTGGAATGCGAAGTCGGCGAGGGGCTTTTCTTTGCCGGCTTAAATCATGTTGCCATCAAAGTCATCGCCTCCTACACTGAAGACCAACTAATCACCACCGACCCGCGTCAGCTGCTGGCGATGGAAGGAACGACTAAGGAGACTGAGGAAGAAAATCCTAAATCCTAAATCCTAATTTCTAAATAAATCCCAGATTATAAAAGTTTGAAACATTGGAATTTAGAATTTGTTTAGAGTTTAGAGATTAGAATTTAGGATTTAGCAGGTTTAATGCAATTAGAATAATTAGAAATTTTTAATATGGGTGATTGGAAAAAATGGTTAAGCTATATTGGCTGTGGAGCGGTTTTGCTGATTTTATTTGCCTTCACCGCCTATTTCGCCGGTTTTCACCGGGGCGAGTCGGGTACTGGGTTAACGGGAGGAGGAGGTACGGGGGCAAATTGTAATATTCTCTTCCCAGCCGGCGCCGGCAGTGACCAAGAAATCGCCCAGGCCATCAACCAATGGATTGCTCAACACGGTCCCAATTCGGATCTTAAAGGTAAGGGGGTCCTTTTCGTCCAGAGCGGCCGGGCCGGCGGGGTAAACCCGGCTTTAATTGCCGCAATTGCTCGAAAGGAAAGCACCTTCGGAACTCAAGGTATTGCTGCAGAGGGCACATTTAACCCCTTCGGTCGTAAAGCGATAGCATCTCAACCCCATAAAGTAATTAGAGGAGTAATGTGGTACAAATTTTCTTCTTGGGATGAAGCAATACTTGAAGAAGGACCTTATTTAAAAAGAGTCTATCTTGATGAGGGGAGAACAACATTGGGGAAATTATTTGAAAAGTATGCTCCGCCCAGTGAGAATGATACCCCAACATATATTAAAGAAGTTGCCAGTTGGATAAACGAAATGACAGCTCTTGCCGGCGGTGCTCTTGGTCAAGGTTGCACAATTCAATATGCCCAAAATGCCGAAGGATGGATTTGGCCAGTTGAAGGCACAGGGCCCTTTGAGAGTGGTTTTTTCTGCTTTCAACGATCCGAACCAAGTCCTCATCTCCATAACGGCATTGATATTAAAGCCCCTAATGGAACCCCTGTTAAAGCCACTAATGGAGGCACGGTTATTAAAGTAGCCCAAACTGGACATAACGGGGGCAATGGCACTTTTCTCACCATAGACCATGGAGATGGCATGCAATCAATATATCTTCATTTGGTGGTTAATAGTATCCAAGTTAAAGTTGGCGATATTGTTTCAGGGGGAGAAACCGTTGCTCAAGTTGACAGCACGGGCTATAGTGGAGGTCCCCACCTTCACTTTGTCATCAAAAAAAATGATAAATATGTCGATCCGCTAAATTACCTTCCTTTTAAAAAAGGAATCTCTGATAATCCTATTAGAAATAATCTTTGTGATGAAATATAGAAATTATAAATTAAAAAAATAATATGCTCAAAAGTAAATTTATGTCTAAAAAATTTCTCTTTGCTCTGATTCTTCTTTCGATTATTGGAGCGGGAATTATTGCGTTTATTATTATCAAAAATAGAACATTGCCAATAGTTTCAAAAGTAGCTGATAATCAAATTCTATTTCCAACACTTTCGAATGATCAAAAATATATTTTCTATTTTAGTAATGCTAATGAGGCTGCTTTTTATCGATTAGAATTACAAAACCAAAAAATCGAAAAAATTTCGGAAGATTTTGATACGCCAGATAGAATTATTTGGTCTCCCAGTAAAAATCAAGCTATCCTTCAAGTGACATACAATAAGTATATTTTTGAAAAATATGGCAGTCCTTTTATCCGCCCAGGCGTCGACGATCAAGCAATCACCTTTTGGTTATACGATCTCAATCAAAAAAAACTGTCGCCTCTTGATCTAAATATTCGGGATATTATTTGGAGCAAAGATGGTCAAAAAATTGTTTCCTCTTATTACGATGAGGAGCTCAATCACAATATTATTAATATTTCTGACCCTGATGGTACTAACCTAGAAAATTTAATTAAAAACGAATTGCCAATTGAAAAAGTGATCTCTTACGAACCAGCAAACAAAAAGCTTATTTTTGGCGCTAGCACTCCTGGTGAGCTTGAATCTCGCTTGGATATCTATCAAGTAATCGGCTCCGGAACTCCAACTCTCATTATTGAAGCGGTAGAACCAGGAGGAATTTACGCTTCATCTAATATGGAACATTTGGTCTCTATTATAGATGGTGTCCTTAATATTTCCAATTTGACTCAAAACAAAACGCAATCCCTTAAAATCAAAACAAATAAAAATCTAACCGTTTGGCTTAATGATAATCAAAATTTAATTGTTGCAACTAGACAAGAGACGACCAAAACTGATACTTTTTATAAAATTAACAGCCAAACTTTAAAGAAAAATATGATCAATCATAAAGGAACGGTTGACATTCAAAATCTGATTCTTTCATCTGACCAAAAAACCCTCTATTTCACCTCTGATGATATTTTGTATAAATTAGAACTAAAATAAAAAACCACGCCGAGGCGGTTTTGTTTTTTGATAATAATCTCACGATGCTTTATAATAAAATTAGAATTAGTTTTGAAAGAAGAATCGATCTTCAAATTTTTGATATATAGGAAAAATAAGTAGCCCATCCTGCGCTTAATCTCTTAGAGAAATAGGTGATTATTCCTCTTCTCTAAATAGATTTCGCTTCGGAGGGCTTCCTGAACTTCTTTCCTGCTTTCGCAGGAGCAGAATTCAGGAGCGGAGCGGAGGGGAATTGAATCAGGGGCAAGATAAAAAGAAGGTAGGAGAAGTTGAAGTCGAACTCAATGCCAAAACCGAGGCCAAAACCGAGGGCGAGCTTGATATTGACAAAAAAGCCAAATATGATGCCGATTTAGCCAAAAAAATCGCGGCAAATAATCCGACTCTTCCCCAGAAAAAAGACAAGTCAGATAAAACTGGTTCAAAAAAGAAAGAAACTTCCGAGACCGAAGGAGATACATCCGATCAAGGGGAAAATCAAACCCCGGAAGAAGAAACCGCTACAGTACAAGAACAAGAACCTGAAGAAGAGCAAGCCGACGAAACACCGGAAGAGGAAGAACAACCACCGGAAGAAGAAGAGGGCGATGAAGGTGAAGAAGAAACCCCAAAAGATCAAGTAAAAGAAGAGGTAAAAGAACAAACTCGAAAAAAAGCTCTCCAGGAAGCCTGGCAAAAAACTAAAGCGTGGTTGGTAAAAAACATTTCTAAAGCTGGCCTCAAGGCCGCTGGCCGGGCAATACTGGCTTTTTTAATTGCCAACTGGCCTTGGGTTTTGGTAGTTTTGGTGGTTATTATTCTCATCATCATCCTCGCCTCGGCCTGCTCCAGAGATGCCGGCAAAACCCCCACGCAGCCCCTAACCAAGGAACGAGATGAAAAACTATCTTTGCGGTTTTTATCTGGCAGCGGCGACTCATCGGCTCATCGGGAACTTCTTGTTAAAGAAGCAATTGAAGCCAAATCCGAAATCCAGTCTTTACAAGTTCAGGGAGAAGAAGCCGAAAATATTAAAGCCGAAATTATCAAATTAATTGACGAAATTATTGCCCTCACCGAAAGCAAAGAAGCAATTCAGGAAAGAATTAAAAAAATCAATGAGCTTTTGGATCGGTTAATCATTATTATGGCAGAGTCTGCCTCAAAAATTAATATTATTAAGACCGAACTAAATGACCTTAATAAACAAATTGAATTCTATGAAAATAAACCTTTATCCGTCAATCCCATCGATCAAGACTACGTCCGAAACTACGACGCCGACCGTCGAATCGTCCAGATGTTGGTTTATTTAGTCACTCCCAAAGATCAAGGCGGCGGCGGTTTTGAACGGCTCAAAGTCAAAACCATCAAATTTTCTTACGACACTGAAAGAAAATCAATTTCCGGCGAGACTGAATACCAAATCGAGCAGGGTGAAGAACCCAATGTTTCCGCTCACTTTACCGGCCAGGCGGCTGATATTACGGAGATTGACTGCATTAAATGCAGCCAAATCGAACGCCGCCGGCTATTGTCAGATAAGAAAACCAAACTGCCGCCCATCCCCATCAAGGTTGCCTGGCAGACCGAAGAGGGCTATCTCAAATCCGACGGCACCGGCGCTTACGGCCAGAACATGCATCAGGTGTTTAAAAATTTGGGCAGCGGTTCGATTGACGGACTTTTAGCCCAGCAAATTGGCGATCTTTTGGGCATCGAAATTGATCCGGCGAAACTTCACGGCGCTTCCTTCGGCGAATTGGCAAAATTAGTCGGTATCGGGGTATTAAGAGAAAATTTCGATCTTCCCGGAGAGTATAATCTCGGCAGTGATTTTGGCGATTTTACTTCCTCTGCCGGCCGGGCTTTACTTGCCCAGGCCCTTGGCGTTCCCGAAGAGGGCATCAGAGGATCATCCCCGGAGGATATTTTCGAAAATGTCGGGCGGGCGATGCTGGAAGAAAAAATGCAGCTTCCCTCTGGCTCTTTAGCCGGCAAAAAATCAAATGAGATCTTTGCCTCGGCCGGCCGCAGAAAGCTGGAAGAATCGCTGGGTTTGTCCCGCGACGCTTTGGCGGTTTCTTTTAATGACTCCCAATCATTTAAAAGGGCTTTGGGTCAAGGCCGAATTGAAGCGGTTTTAGGAATCAAACCCCAATCATTTTCTGGCGATTCAATTAACGAGGTCAAAAGACATTTGGGTAAAGAAGTTTTTCAGTACGTCTTTGCCAATCCCGAGGTAGTTGATAATATTTTAGGTATCCCGACTTTGTCAACCCAAAAACTCCTCGACGGCAGTCTTTCGCCTAATGATTATAGCCAAATCACTGGCGATAAAGTTTTTAACAGTCAGATAGCCATCTATCAACGAGACGATAAACGGGCCGAGGCCTTTGGCGTTGGAAATGACGATTTGCAAAGCTTAATATCCGGTGATTCCAACGCTTTAATTTCCATCGGCAAAACCACCATCGCCCAAGCCGTCAGTTTATCGGAAAAAGAACAGGGGCTTCTTCGCCAATGGTTTGATTCCCATTCCCTTCCTTCGGGGCTGGATCAGGACTGGATTGCCGGCCAATACGGCCTCAAGGCTGGCGATTTGGAAAGAATTTTCTTAAAAGATTCGGCGCCAAAAGTCTATGAACGCTTTGGCCAAATGGAGCTTTTAGGCAATGTTACCGGCGACCTTGGCCTTGATCCCTATTTAGAGCCAGCCAAAGATATTTATTTTTATCTTGATCGCCTTGACACCCTCAAAGATAATCTGAAAATCTTAGAAAGATCAGACGAACCGGAAATCAGCCAAACCGCTCGTGAAACTCTTAATATTATTGATAATCTTATCAGCGATTTTTCCACCTCAAAAATGTCCCAAAAAATCACTGATATTCAAATCAATCTCAATTATATGAGGGAAAGAGCCGGCGCCCATGATCCGACACTCTTGGATAATATTGACGCTTCCCAACGCGCCTTAAACGAAATGATCGAATCAAAAGAATTTCGAAATTTTGGCGATATTTCCTCAGACGAGGCGAAAATTAAATCCGATCCTAAAACCGGTTTGACCCGCAAAGATGTTTTGGCGGTTTTGACCGGTCAAAAAAAACCCGAAGATCTGATTTATCAAGTTGGTTTGAAAAAATGGGAAATTGAATTTGGTCTGCCGGATAATTCATTGAACTTGGCTTTAAAAGAGTTCCGGAGCAATGGTTTCCAAAATCAGGAAGAGACGATTTTAATTAGTCTCGGCAAGGCGCGGATTGAAGAATACGGCGGTCTTTCGCGAGCCAAAGGCGACCAAACCGACAAAGATTTGGGGCTAAGATCTGGCACCACCGCTGACTTTCGCTCTGGGAAAATTACTGAAAACGCTTATTATATTGAAATCGGCGAAGCCGCGGCCTCAAGCTCTGCCGCCAATCTTTTAAATCGTCAATTTGGCATCACTGACCCCAGTTTGGCTATCCAAGGGACCGATATTTCCCGGGCACTTTCGGGCAGCTGGTTTTGGCTGGTGGCAAAAATCGGCGGAGTGGCGGTTGACGATGCCCTTGACCTGCCGCAGGGAGGGACATTAGATATTTTAGCCCAATCGGAGATTTTTGACGATCCTTTGGGCCGGCTGGCTGAACAAAGATTGGGTCTTCTAGCCGGGCTTTCGCGGCCAGTTTCCAAAGACGGCGACCTTTCCTATAATCTTGGCCGGGTAAAACTTGAGCAATATCTTAATTTAAAACCCAACGAACTAAACGATAATAATTTAGCCGATATGATTGGTCAATATGTCAATGATTCAAGCGGGAATTTAAGCCCTTCAGAAAAGTTAAGCCGGCTTGATGTCTTAATGGGCGTCAACCCCGGCGATTCGGCTAAAGCCGCTCGAGGAGAAATCACGGCCCACGATTATATCGCCAAAATTGGCGGCCATCTAAAGAATTCGACCATTTATAATCAAATCGCCCGTTTTGCGCCGGCTTTACAAAATCAGGAACTCAAAGACGCGGTTTTGGCTTTGGCGGAACGAACCGGTACGCCCCAGGAAATTTTAGAAGCATCCGGCGCCCGCAAAATCGGCCAGGTTTTGGGCTTGGATTTCCCGGTCTCAATTCGGGGAAATTTCAAGGATAATGTCGGTCAGGGAAAAATCGAGGACCGCTTGGGCCTGCCTCAGGGCTGCTTTCGAGAAAATTTTGGCCTGGCGGTTTGGACCTGCGGCGGCGAGGAAAAATTTGAAAAAGCTTTTCGGCTTGACAAAGGTCAGCTATATACCGCTCATTCCGGAGATGCCGATGCCCCATACTGGAATGAAAAGCATAAGCAAGAGGCGATCTTTATTGACGCGATTCTAAATATTCCCGCTGGTTCTGCCGAGGCCTTTATTCGCGGCCAAATTGATCTTCCCACTTTTGTTGACCGCGTCGGTCAAAGCAGTCTCTTGGAGGTCTCGGTTGATAAATTAGCTGATTTGATGGAGCTTGATGATAAATATATTTACGCCGCCGAATCATTGGTAGCAGTTTTGCAGACTGATCCCTCTTTGAGTAAACAGCAAAGTCAAATACAACTTTTTAATTCTTTAATGGGGGTGGCTGGCTTAAATTTGGACAGCAAGACTCAATTTGATCCCGGCACTTGGGAAAAAATTCTTTTTACTGATCCCGATGATCCCGAACATACCGGCCTAAAAAACGCCGACGAAATTGTCTTAGAACAAGGCAAAAAATGGCTGCCGCGCTGGCTGGGAATGGAAGAAAGATACGAACCTTATATTGATTTAATTTATGAAAAAGCCAGCGGCATCCAAAATGAGCGGCAAATGACCGCTGCCATCCGCGAAATCACCGGCATTCCCAATGATCAGGATGCCCAAAGATTTTTAAACGGTGATATCCGCGGTGGGATAACCGCCTGGGGAGCGGCCAAGTTTGTTAAAATGTATAATGAGGAATTTGGCGGTCAGCTTACCGAAGAATTTCAGCTGACTTATGACGAAGTTAAAACCGCTTATTTTAATGATCCGGATCAAGAAAGCTTTGCTGGCGATTACGCCGTCAATTTGGAGCAGGAGCTCTCCCAGGGGGCAACTTTATCCGATGAATATTTAGCCGAAGTCCGTACCCAAGCTATCCGCGACTCCCGCCAAGAAGCCCGCAAAAGCGTTCAATTTAAAGCGATTGACATTCAGCTTCATAAACTCGACAACAACATCCCGGCAGGTTTTACCCAAGCTATGCGCGAAGGCACCAGCGAGCAAAAATGGCAAATGGGGATTGTATATGTCGGCAACCAAGTCCACTCCCAAAACCCCGATATTCCCGCAGAAATGCTCCCCGAGCTTAAACAATATTTTGACTCCTCTTCGCCCCTCTATCACAATCCGGAAGCTTTCTCAAACGCCACTTATAGTTTCGTAGATGAGCAAATGCAGGACTGGTTTGGTGATTTTGTCCAGCCCGGCACCGCTCAAGCGCTCTTTAAATTCGGCAAAACCGGCCAATTAGGCCAGCCCAACGAACAAGGAACTCTGGCTAATATTTATACTGATTATGGAATTAATATTGTCACTAATTGGGCGGATAATACTTTGGATCTGCCGTCCGGAACAACGCTGACGATTTATAATTATTTCACCGAATATCAGCAAGCTGTCCAGCAATATCAAGTGGCTCGACGGACGCTGGAAATTGCCCAGCAAGGCACTGAAGCCTACAAAGCGGCTCAAGAAGCGGTAACTAAATCCGGCGCCGCGGTCAACCAGCTTAAGGGTGAAGCTATTTCTTTTGTCGTCCAGATGGTTTTTAAAAAACAACTGGCAGAGGCCGACCAAAAATTAGGGCTGGTGCCGGGGACTTCAGCCATGCTGGTAGGAATGATTATTACTGGCTTTGATCCGGTAACCGTAGCGATTATGGTGGCAATGAATCTCTTTATGGTTTACCAGGTGGATGTTACCTGTTCGGCCTGCGGCTATTATCCGGAGATGGGTCCAGCGCCAACCACCCTTGACTGTCCTTTAGCTACTTTTGACGGCGCATCGGAAAATTCTTTTCGGCGAAACTCGATTTTGGCGGCTCAATATAAGGTTAATAAACTCTTAGGGGCGATCTTGGAAATGCCCAAAGCTCTGAAAGATGAGAACATGCTGCCAACCCAATTCTTCACTTTACGGGAAGAAGATGTCAATAATTATTCTTATATTTTGGAAACCGACTACGGGCCAGCCAATGCCCGCGGCAATGCCGGCCTTTGGCCCAAAGAGACTATGTGGGACAAGATTCATATTGGATATTAGAGACAAATTATTCTAATTAACCCAATCAGTAATAAATTTTCAATTTTCATTTCATCAATGACCAATCAAATCTTAAATATCAATTATCAAGTTTCAAATATTTCATAGCTTTGTGATTTTCCGCCAGAGGCGGATCAGCCCTTGGCTGAAGAATTTGATTGAACATTGCCCGCCTGCCGGCGAGGCAGGGAATTTG